>Ga0180222_1000047_pt1 | contig 219189 bp, 221 predicted proteins | sample eDN5th37CKraftOP_FD_151336 | JGI IMG/M metagenome (GOLD analysis project Ga0180222, IMG submission 151336) | Enriched Organic Plus compost microbial communities from Emeryville, California, USA - eDNA 5th pass 37_C Kraft OP (version 2) (version 2) ... | reverse complement strand
GATTTCGGGAAGAAGGGCGCAAGGCGCGCCATCTGCGCATCCGTCAGCCAGAAAAGATCAGACATGTTCACTGCTCGGTTTTCAATAGGTGAAACACCCAACCCAGCAGAAATCAATGGGTCCTGACCCTAGCCGACTTCATCACGAGGGAAGGCGGCAACCCCGACGACTACAGTTGGGATGATATCCCCGTGAAAGCCAGAGGCTACCTGTCATGGGCGGATACCATGAAGGGGATGCAAGGCCAGGGCGCCGACTTCGACACCACGCAAAGCCTGCGAAAGGAGTTCACCGGCCTTCCCGACGTGAAGATGTTCATCGACCAGACCCAGGCGATGGAGCGCATCGAGGCATCGAAGAAAGACCCGAGCGCGGCAGGCGACCTGGCGCTGATCTTCAACTTCATGAAGATGCTGGATCCCGGCAGCGTGGTCCGAGAAGGCGAGTTTGCGACGGCCCAGAACGCTGCCGGTGTGCCGGAACAGATTCGCAACCAGTGGAACCGTATCATCAGCGGCGAGCGCCTGTCGCCCAAGCAGCGCGACGACATGCTCAAGCAGGCGGGCAATATCTATCAGGCGTCGTCGGATCGGTTCGGATCGGTGCGTGACGAATATCTTCCCATCGCCCAGCAGTGGGGCATCAATCCCGACTTGGCGCTGCCGTCCTATGGCTGGGCCAGCCCGTCACAGCCGGCGGTAGCGACCTCGGTTCAACAGCCGCAATATTCGCCGGACGCTGGCCCCGCCATGTCCGCTCCCCTCGCTGCGCAGCAGCCACCTTCGCGCCCGATCCAAGGGGCTCCTTTCGGCCCTGTTGCACCTATCCTGGTTACTGGCCCGGATGGCCTCTATGTCCAGACTCGCGTGCCGCAGAGCGCTGCTGAAGCGCGGCTTGTAGAAATGGCGAAGCAGCAGGGGGCGCTTTCCTCCGGATCTGCGCCCCAGCGGGCGCCAGTGCCGTCTGCCGCCAATCCATCAGCCTCTGTTTCAAGCCCGCCGCAATCCCATCAAGCGGGCGGTAGGCCTTCGCCTCCGCAGGTGGGCGAAGTGCGCAAGGGATACCGCTTTCGCGGCGGTGATCCGGCGGACCCGAACAGCTGGGAGAAGCAATAATGGCCGGTCCTTGGGAAGATTTTCAGCCTCAGGCGGCGCAAGAGGATGGGCCCTGGGCGGATTTCGCCCCCGCGGCACAGGACCAGCCGCCCGGGCGCCGGGCCGTCGCCACGACCAAGGACGGCGGCACCATCTGGGAACTGTCGGACGGCCAGCGGGTATTCAGTAGCCCGAACTACAGCACCAGCGACCCGGATCAGGTGGCGAAGCTGATGGAGGGCGCCACGCCGTCCGATGTGTCCAAATCTGGATGGAACGAGGCCATCATAGACCAGAACCCGGTCGCTGCACGGGCCGCGAAGGCCGTGGAAGGCGTGCCGTTTATCGGCACCTATGCTGATGAAGCGGTTGGCGCGGTCTATGGCGATCAGGCCCGTGATGCCTGGCGCGCTACCTCGAAGGCGATGGATCAGGAAAAGCCGTGGCAAAGTGCGGGCCTCCAACTCGCTGGGGGCATCACGGCCACGGTTCCCGCGCTCATGGCGGCCGGTCCGGGGATTGCTGCCGAAAGCCTCGGTGGCAACATGCTGCGCGGTGCTGGACTAGGCGCAGTTGAGGGAGCGGTGCGCGGTTTCGGCCGTGGCGCAGGGGGAGCGGAAAACAGAGTCGGCACCTCGGCCATAGACGCTGGTATGGGGGCTGTCGTCGGCGCCGCAATTCCTGCTGCCGCCCTTGGTGCCGGCGCTCTTTACCGCACGGGCCGCAACGCTCTGGCAGAATATCGCGGCATCGGACAAGTTGCCGACGACCTCGGTATCAGCCGCCGCGCTGGTCGGTTGCTGTCCGACACGCTGGAAATGGACGATGCCGCCCGGATGCGGAATGCTCTGAATCAAGCGGGGCCGGATGCCATGCTGGCCGAGGCGGGTCCGACTGCGCGCAATGCCTTGGATTTTGTCACCCAATCGCCCGGAGAAGGGGCGCGGACTGCCTTGAGTCGCCTTGATGACCGTGCCGGCGCAGCGGGTAAGCGGCTCACCGCCGCATTGAATGATGCCATGGGAGCACCGGAGGGCCTGAGCGCCGTGCAGGGCGCTATCCGGCAGGGCACGGCAGGCGCCCGCAGCGCGGCCTACGACGCCGCCTATTCCAAGCCCATCGACTATGCCAGCGAGGCCGGTATGCGGCTTGAGGGACTGCTGCGGCGCGTGCCGGGCAAAGCCATTCAGGACGCCAACCGTCTGATGCAGCTTGACGGCGACACGTCGCGCCAGATCCTCGCCAGCATTGCCGATGACGGCTCGGTCACGTTCCGCCAGATGCCCGATGTTCGCCAGTGGGATTACATCAAGCGGGCGCTGGATCAGGCCGCCGCCTCGGGCGAGGGACAAGGTGCGCTCGGCGGTCAGACCCCCATGGGCCGGGCCTATCAGGGCCTTGCGCGCACGATCCGCGACACGGTTGCAGATGCCGTTCCCGAGTATCGCACGGCGCTGGATACTGCCGCAGACGCCATCGGACGCATTCAAGGCGTTGAGTTCGGCGCAGGTATGCTGGATGCGAAGGTGACGCGCGAGAAGGTTGCGGATTTCCTGCAAGGCGCGACTGGCGCGGAGCGGGCGGCCATCAAACAGGGCGTTCGCCAGCAGATTGACGATGCTGTCGCCAATGTTCGTGCCATTGCGACCGATCCGAACATGGAGGCGCGCGAGGCATATAAAGCCTACACCATGCTCACCTCTCGGTCCTCTCAGGACAAGATGAAGATGCTGCTTGGCGATGAGTGGCCGGCCGTCAAGCGGTCCATAGATGAGACGGCCTCGGCTTTGGGATTGCGGGCCGGCATCGGTGGCAACAGCAAGACGGCACAGCGCGGCGAACTCAGGCAGATGATCGAGGACAGCCTTGCACCAAACGCTTTCCGCCGTGGGGAACCTACCACCACTGCCAAGGGCATTTGGCAGCAGTTCACGGGCGCAGCGCCTGCCCAACTACAGCGCGCACGGGCGTCGGTGCGCAACGAGCTTGCGGACGTGCTGACCCGCCCGAACGCTCTGGCAACGCTGAACGCGCTGGAAGCGGCGCGCACCGCGTTCCCGATCCTGCCGGGAGCAGGCCATGGCGTCGCTAATGCTCTTGCTGGGCTGGGAGCAGGGGCTGCACCTACGTTGGGTAACGCACTGCGTATGCAGCTATTCCAACAGTGAGAAGGATGAACAGAGCGATGCCGACAGCTGCCCAATCGCGTTCATTCCGGTGAAGGCGCCACATGGCATAAATGAACCAGCCGGTAGCGAAGTTCGCCAGCATGACAGTCAGATAGATGGCGGCGATGCTCATATTCACGTCTTACGCCCCGCCACCCCCTCCTGCAACTGATTGAAAGGGCCAGATTCATGCAATCACAGGCAAGCGCAGACAAGGCGCAGAACGATACGGGCGCTGCTACCCAGGAACTGGCGCCTGCGGCGGATGCCGACCGCAGGCCGGCCTCCCAGCAGAAACGGACCCCGCCGGGGATGGAAATCGAATGGCAGGAGGACCGGAGCGTCAAGCTGGTCATCGACGGGGATTTCAGCCGCATTAGCAAAGCCACCGGCAACCCGGCAGTGATGAACGGGCTGCTGGGGCAGATTTCAGTCCTGGGCTCGCCCGGCACCAAGACGGACGCCAACGCCTCCAATTTCGCCTTGGGGTTCGTAGACAGCATGGAGCCGCAGGACGCGACCGAGGCGCTGCTGCTGACCCAGATGGCAGCGATCCATCAGGCGACCATGCACATGGCGCGCAGGTTGAACCATGTTGAGAACATCCTGCAGCAAGACTCTGCCGAGCGCGCGCTGAACAAGCTGGCGCGGACCTATGCCGCCCAGGTCGAGGCGCTGAAACGGTATCGCTCCAAGGGCCAGCAGGTGGTGCGCGTCGAGCGGGTCACGGTCGAGAGCGGCGCCCAGGCCGTTGTCGGGAACGTCAACCACGGGGGGCAGGGCCATGGCGAAAACTGACATCTACCCCATGCACAGTTCTCCCCGCTGCACGGCGAAGTCAAAGCGATCCGGGGTCCGGTGCTGCAATCCTGCGGTGAAGGGCTGGACGGTCTGCCGGATGCATGGTGCCCGGAGCGGGGCAGGGCCGGGGCCGGCCAACCCGAATTTCCGGCACGGGCAGCGGTCGAAGGAAGCCATGGCGTTGCGGGCGCAGGTCATGGCCCTGGTGCGCGAGAGCCGGGAAGTCGAGCAGATGCTGCGGATCTGATCTCCGGCTTGTCAGCACAAGACGCGGGGCAGGGGCTGTCGCGCAAGGTTCTGATGATGCACGACGCAGCGAAACATCCGTAAGAGCTGCGAGCACCCGAGCGAAGAAAGCCCCCCAAGACCGGGACTTTTGTAGAGTTATGTTGGCCTTGGCCTTTTAGCGGTGTTTCGCTAGATCACGGTTCCGGCCAGGCAACTGGCCTGTGGAAGTCGCTGTGCCACTTGAGTTCCTTTGCGAGCCTCGACTGAGGCATGGCTACCACGACGATTTGCAGCCCGTTGATACGGGCATGCTTCATCGCTGGAACGCAGTCGGTATCTCCAGACAGAAGGATGATTCTCTCAACACTTCGTGTCGCAGAGAAATTGGCAATGTCTAAGCCTATCCTCATGTCTACGCCCTTCTGTTCGAAATCAGGCTTGAAGTCCTCGTCGGTCAGAGGGGCAGTCGCAATGGGTATGCGCTTAGGCTTGAAGCCTCTAAATTTGAGCACGCCGCGCCTGACGGCGAACATATCTCTCGCCTCAAGGTTACGAAGCCACGAATCATCTCCCGTGAATTCTCTTTCTTCCCCAGATACCGGCAACCGCTGTTTCCCTTGGTAGGGCGCACAGTCGTAGTATAGCGTTCGCAACATTGTCTCGCTTTCCAAGACGCAGTTTTGTGAAACTTTTTCAATGAGATCAGGCGTGTATCTTAGCTTGGCCTGGTGCGCCAGGACGCGAAGGTGACCGCCGTCGATCAGAACAGCAACTTTCGTCAAGAAAGAACCCCCAAAGGCTATAGCCCTCGGGGGTTCTGATAAATGCCCGCCTACGGGCGTAGCGGATAGCTAGGCTGATATTTAGCGTGCTTGGCTGCGCTGTCAACATCCGATTGACACCATTTCGACGCATCGGCGGACACCCCTGTTACAGTAGTCTGTCCACCGCCTCCCTGAACACCGCGGCCACCGCGGGGTGGGCTCGCTCGGCCTGTTCCAGCATCGACCGCGCCGCCTCGGCCCGCCCTTCCGGGGTCGTCAGCAGCACCGTTCCCATGTTCACCAGCGTCTCCAGCAGCGCGGCGCGCAGGGCTTCCTCGGCGGTTTGGTCGGTCATCGCTCAGCAATGCTCACTCTGCCGGGTGATGCGCAGGGATGGCCGAGAGCCGCAGGCCCAGCGCCGCCACCACTTTCAGGACGGTGCTGAACTCGGGATTGCCCTTCTCGCTCAAGGCGCGGTAGAGGCTTTCGCGCGACAGCCCGGCATCCTCGGCGATCTGCTTCATGCCCTTGGCGCGCGCGACCACGCCCAGCGCATCCGCGATGAACGCCCCGTCCCCGGTTTCCAGGGCATCGGACAGGTAGCCCGCAATCGCCTCGTCGTTGTCGAGGTATTCGGCCGGGTCAAAGGCCGTGGTTTCCAGTGCCATGCTCAACCCTCCATCTCTGCGGCAAGCCGCTTCGCTTGTTCAATGTCCGCCTGCTGGCGGCTCTTGGTGCCGCCGCACAAAAGCACGACCAGCACCGATCCGCGCTGAACGAAATAGACCCGATAGCCGGGCCCCTCGTTGATGCGCATCTCGCTCACGCCAGCACCAACCGGCTTCACGTCTCCGGGGTTTCCGAACCGCAGCCGCTGGATGCGGCTGGCAATCTTCTGCTTGGCCCGTGCATCGCGAAGGGAAAGCAGCCATTCCCGGAAGGTATCTGTCTGGCGGATCTCGATCATGATTGCATGTAGCTTACAGGCTACACGAAATCAAGGGCGCATCAGATAGATGGGCTTTGCCGCCGGCCGAACAGGCGTCACTTCGGAACAGCATAGCATTCGACAAGCCTGGTGACGCCTTCCAGGTTCTTCCCCAGCGTCACTGGATCGAGCGTTGGAGCGTCCTCGTCACCGAGGGCCGGCTCAACTCCGTTCTGGAACATGAACAGCTTGGCTATCTCGCCTCGCACTGCGAAGTTCACGTTCTGCGGGATATCCCCTGTCGCATCTGCAACCAGCTTGGCATCAAGCTTCGAGACGACCACACCGACCACCCGTCCTGCGGCATCAACCGCGGGCCCACCGGAGTTGCCAGGCTGCACAGGTGCCGAAATTTGCATCCGTATCGCGTCCCCTCCCAAGCCTTTGAGGCTGCTGACGCTTCCTCGCGTGACATTCAGGCCGGAGAGAAGCCCGGCGAGCGGATAGCCCGCAACGGTGATATCGGCGTTCAGCCCGGCAGGCCGCGGGGCGAACTTTGCCACCACGCCAGCTTCTTGGGGTGCAGCCTTGATCAGCGCCAGGTCGAAACTCTCATCTGCCGCCAGCAGGCTGACAGGGCGGCCATCGATCTTCAACGCTTCGCAACCCTCAACCACATGGGCATTGGTGATCAAGTGGCCCTGCTCGGAAACGAAGAAGGCCGTTCCGCTGCCCTGCAAGGCTTGGTCGCTGGGCTTCGGCGTTGCTGGAGGTGCCGGTGCGGCTGCCGGCTGCTGGGGCGCCGGCGATGGAACAGGGGTGGCGGGTGGAGCGGTCATCCCTTCGCGCATCGCCTCCAGGCTCGCATATTCGTTGGGCTGGTTCTGCCCTGCTTCCGCGAGGATTGTTGCCATCGACGCAATGCCCTCCATGATTTCCCCGCCTGGAGGCAGCTTGATTCCACTCGACCAACCCTTGGTAATACTCCCGGAAACGGCATTCAGCAGGTTCTGATCGCGCTTTGCGGCCGATAAGACAACGCTCGACCAGCCGTTCCGCCTCAGATCCGAGCGGGCATAGAGTATTGTTCCTCCCGCTTGCTCCACGGAGGTGATCAGCACCTTTTCGCGCCTGAGCGTGTAGGGCGCGGTTCCCGGAAGCGCCGAGGATAGCGCATAGGTATGAATGCCGACCACTTGCGGCAGATCGCCCAAGTTCAGCGAGTATCGAAGCGAACTCGTCGTATGAGCATAGTTCAGGAAAGCATCGGTTGTCGGTTCCTGGCGCATCCGGCCGGCGGGGACGGCAAATGAAATATCCATCGGCTCGAAGTATCGCTGCTCCCAACCGTCGGCTTGCACACGATCTGCGCTTTCCGCTGCGAGCAGCACCACCTCCCAGTTCTCGATGGGTGGATCGAGGCCGGCATTCCGTGCCCAGGCCTCAAGCGCGCGCTGGCTGCCGTTGCCCCATGCTCCATCCATGAGGGCGGAATACTTCCCATTCAGCGCGAGCCCGAATTGCAGGAAGCGTTTTTCCTCCACGGTGAGTTTTGATGCGTCGAACTTCGCCCACATCTCTTCCACCGTGTAAGCATATGCTGGAGTGGCAGTTGCCATGGTGACGCTTAAGATGGCTGAAAGTATGCGCATGTCGGGCTCTGGGGACTGGCTGAACTGCAATCCCAGATTGAATGCGGTCGGGCTATGAGTCAAAGCCTCCCTACCTGCCAATTGCGGCAAGTTTTCGGATAGGGTTCAGGGCGTCGAAGGCCTTTCAGTAGAAAGCGCCACCCCAGGTCCTGCCGCGACCTGCCCGCCTTCGAGGAACTGAACGCCTTGGGCCTCAAGGGCTTTGCGGATGGCTTCCTCGTTCTCCCGGCTTAGAGCTTTTGTGCGACCACTCTCGAAGGAGCGCAGCGTGTCATGTGATACGGCAGCCGCATCCGCAAGGTCAGCAGCCTTCCAATCAATGAGCATGCGGGCGGCCTTGCAGACCTTCCTGTCAAGAACGGGCATAAACACTCCTTGTGTATATTAATACACGCCATGTGTTGACATGCCGTGTGTCATGCTATACATACCATGTGTAGCGGGGGCGGTAAATAGATCCGCCGTCCAGAGTGCTGTCGCGAATGCGCGAGAGCGGTCTTTGTTTGGAGAGCAAGCAATGATGATCGACAATGACCTGAAAAGGGCGACTGAGCCCGCATGTCTGAACGGCCGTGCAGGATCGGCCCTGCCGGCAACGGAGCGCGCCTTCATCGCGGAGCGTCTGAGGCTGGCCCTGGATGAGGTCGAGACGGGCGCAGGCGATCTGCGGTCAGTCCGCGAAGCTGTGCGTTTCCAGCGAGACGCCATCCGGGCCTCGCACCGCCGTCTCGCGCGGCTGGGCGGTGAGGCATGAGCGCCGTCGTTGTCCATGACCGGCATCATCGCGCGGCCGCGCTGATCCGCGGTTTCATCACCGTGGCCGAGGCTCAGGCGCAAGGCGCGGTGCTGGCCATCCCTCTGCTGCCGCTGGAACTCGCCCTGCGCGAACTGGCGACGGATCAACCTTTGGATAAGGAGAACTGACGATGAAACGTCGTGACCTGATGAGACTGGCCCCGGCTGCGCTCATGGCCGGTGCTGCCCCAGCGGTCGGGGCTGCTGGGGTCGAGGAAACCCCGGTGATGAAGCTGTTCCGGGAATGGGAGCCTCTTTATCAGTTCGTCGGCGCCAGCGCGAGGAATGGGATGCCAGAAGAAGAATGGAACCAGCTTCACAACCGAGTGTGGGACATTGCAGACCTGATCGTCGCAACGCCTGCGCAGACGGCGCAGGACTTCATCGCCAAGGTGATCTGCAACACCGTTTGGGGCGAACATGGACTGCCGGACGAGGGTCAGAACCCTTCCCTTTGGGCCGAGGCCCGCGCGCTGATCGGGGGCGCAGCATGAGCGCGCTTATCAAATATATCGCGAAGCAGCAGGACGAGGCAGCAGCTTTGCAGCGCGTGGTCGATGCGCTGATCTACATGATGGATCGCTCGGACGACGACTCCCGCGCGTTGGCTCAAAGCCTGGCAGAAGCGGCCCGCAAGCTGGCCTCGGAGCTGAATGAGGGGCTGGATTACATCAACCTGCCGAAGGAGGACGCGGCATGACCACCTATCCTGAAATCAAGCCGGAAGCCCGCCAGCGCCTCGACGCTTTCGCCGCGCAGACAGGCATGACCCCGCCCGAACATGTCCTGATCGATGAATATGGCGAGGGTGGCACCTTCACCGATGAATTCCTGAACTACTGTCGTGACACCGGCCTGAGCCTTGATTGGGTGTGGTTCGGAGAGGGCAATCAGACCGTCGCGCGGGAGGGCCGGGCATGAGGGTAGGCGCTGAATACCTCGAACAGATGCTCAAGACAGACAAGCCAGAAAGGCATGCCGAGTCGCTGTCCTATACCGTCGATGCGCTGATCGCCTGTGCGCGGCTCGCGCTCGACAATGAAACGAGCGGCTCGGCGTTGCGTGACCGGGCAAGCTACGCGGTCGAAGAAACCCTGATGGTTGCGCAGGCGCTCATGGGCGTTGTGTCAGTGGGCATTGAAAACCTCCAGCACGAACAACGCAGAAAGGATGCAGCATGAGCGCGCTCGAAACCTATTTGGACAAGATGCAGGACGACGCTGCTGCTCTTGAAGCAATCGCCCGGGCCATGCACGCCCTGTCCACCCGCGACGAGGAAGACGCCCGCGCTCTGATGACTGAGCTGGCGGAAAAGGCGTTCAACCTTAGCCGTGGTCTGAACAATGGTCTGGACATCGTAAACCTGCCGAAAGGGGCCATAGCATGAGCTATTTCAACGCGCATTGCGGCACCGAGGCCGAGCTTCACACCATCGGGGCGCTGCTGTTCATCTTGGATAATGTGGCCACTGACTACCTGACGCAGGACGAAACCCCCATCGGCTCGGGCATCATCAACCTGATCCAGGTCGTCGCGGATCGCGTCAAGAAGGCGCAGGAACTGCACGATGCCGAGCTGGCCGCCCATCAGACCGCGCCCCGCGAACTCGTCGCCTGATACGACCGCGCCCGGCCCCGGTCGGGCGCTTCCATTCCTTCTTCCCATCTTCAACCGGCGCAAGGGCGCATCAGCATGGACACGGCTTATTCGATCAACCGGCACTGGTCGGATCGCTTCATCCCCGAGATCCGCCGCATCGTCGGCGCGCATCTGCTGCGGGTCGCGCCGGATTACCTCGATACCCGCCATGCCACCGATCTGCTGATGCTGGACGGCCGGGACATGCGCATTGCTGCCCGCGTGCGCCGCCATGGCTATGCCGGCCGCTATCCCTACGACTTCACCATCCGCTCGCGCCTGCCCTCGGGCAACCCCACCGAGCTGGCCAAGATTGTGAACGGCGAGGGAGACTGGCTGTTCTATGGCCACGCCAACGCGACCGGGTCGGGCTTTGACCTGTGGTGGCTGCTGGACCTGCGGGCCTTCCGGGCCGGGCTGATCCGCCACGCCTCGAACGGCTATCCCATTTCCTCGGGCGACCGGATGAACACGGACGGCACCTGTTTCAAGTGGTTCGATATCCGGTCCTTTCCCAAGGAGCCGCCGCTGGTGCTGGCGACCTCGGGGCTTCGCAGCGCCGCGCCGTCGCCGTGGCATGCCTGATGGCTGATTTCTCGGCCCAACCAGGAATGGGGTGAACATGAGCGCATTGGCCGACGACGGAGCCCTCGCATCATGCGGGGGCTTTCGCATGGGCGGGGGGATTCCGGGAGTGTCGCAAAGCGGCATGCGCTCTTAAGGCGAGCCGGGCGGGGTTCTGTCAGTTCTGTCAGTTTGTCAGTTCGACGTGGAGCCCCTGATCCAGAGGCCCAGGCGACTGCCCCTGCTTCTTGGCGAATCGGCGGAAAGCCGCTTATCAGGAAAAGGTTAACAAATCGTTAAGAAGTCCGATGCGCCCTTTCCTCATTGCTTTCCTCGTCTGCTTTTCCCTTCCCTCCTTCGCGGATGAGGGTCCCGCGCCCGTCCTTGGGGCCCTGACGGCGGAGGATATCCAGAACGCCCGGCAACGCCTCCTGGACCTCAGAGGCTCTGATGCCGTCCTTCTGGATGCCGCCTGCTGCAAGATGTGCAGCAAGGGCAAAGCCTGCGGTGACAGTTGCATCAGCCGGGACAAGCAATGCCGCAAAGGCGTCGGCTGTGCCTGCGATAGCTGATTGGCGGGTCGCGCCGCACGGTGATGAACTGGATCGCCGCCGGGCAGATCGGAAGCAGCCGCCACGGGGCAACCGTCCTGGTGCGCTCACGGACCAGCGACAGATCGCGCTGGCGGGGCAGAGGCTGGCTCTAAACCATTCCAGCGCGTGGCGCATCCGCATCACTCATGACCGCAATCGGTAGTTGCCAACCGCAAATATAAAGGCGGGCTTGATGGCGGGTATATCGCCTGAATGGCAGTTTTTCTTATAAATATCAATGTAGTGTGGCGGAGAGGGTGGGATTCGAACCCACGGAACCCGTGAAGGCTCAACGGTTTTCGAGACCGCCCCGTTCGACCACTCCGGCACCTCTCCGCGCTTTCGGGTGGTGGCGGCGATTTAGACGGGCGGGGGTTGAAGCGCAAGGGGCTTCGCGCGAAAACCGCGAAAATTTTGTCCCTGGAGGGATCATGGCAGAAACAGGCAGGGCCGGGCAGGCCGAAAGCATCCGGGGACCGCGGCCATGCCGCTGCTGATCGGGCCGCTGGCGCATCCGCTCCTGCGGGCCCGCCTGGCCCCGCAAGCCATCGAGGCCGAACCCTTGCAGGGCAGGCTGATCGGCGGCCGCATGGCCGGGATCGCGGCGGACGGCTGGCCCCGGCTGGCCGTGGGCAGCGACAGCCTGCCGCTCTGGCAGGCCGACTGGACGCCGGCCCTGCGCCGCTATGCCGCGATCTTCGGCCTGACGCCGCAGCGGCATGAGGGCCGGGAGGTGCTGGGCCTGGGCGAGCCGGCCGAGGCCGCATCCGAATGGCAGCCCGAACTGGCGGCCGCGATGGCAGACAGGGTGCTGGCCCTGCCCTGGGACCAGCCGGCCGAGGCGATCCGCAGGCGCCTGCCGATGATCGCCAGTTGGGTCGCCTCGCGCCAGCGCGCCCTGGCCGAGACCGCGGGCCTGCCGCATGTGGGGCCTGCCGCCGTCGACCGGACCCGCATCGATTCGGTCGAGGAGCCCTATGCCGACTATTTCTCGGTCGAGGCGATCCGGCTCAGCCAGCACCGCAACGATGGCGGCTGGACGCCGCCGTTGCTGCGCGCGGTCTTCGTCTCGGGCGATGCGACGGTCGTCCTGCCCTGGGACCCGCTGCGCGACCGGGTCATGCTGATCGACCAGCTGCGCGCCGGACCCTTGGCGCGCGGCGATGCGCAGCCGTGGCTTTACGAGACCGTGGCCGGCCGCGTCGATGCCGGCGAGACCCCGGAACAGGCCGCCCGGCGCGAGGCGGTCGAGGAAACCGGCATCGCCGTGACGCGCCTGTTCCCGGCGCCGCACAACTATCCCAGCCCAGGGGCGGTGGCGGAATACCTCTATCTCTATGTCGGCATCGCCGACCTGCCGGATGACAGCGCCGGGCTGGGCGGGCTTGCGACCGAGGACGAGGATATCCGCTCGCATCTGATCCCGCGGGCCGCGCTGACCCGCATGGCGCTGGCGGGCGAGATCCGCAACGGACCGCTTCTGAACCTGGCGCTGTGGTTGGAACTGCGCCGCCACGAAATCCGCCGTGAACTGGGGCTGGAGGCAGAGACCGCCCCGGCGGGGTTGCCGCCGTCATAGGGCGGCGTGTAAACCGGGCGGGAACATCCTGCGAAAGGCCAAGCCCATGCGCATCTGCCCCGACCTCGCCTCTGCCATCGGCAACACTCCCCTGATCCGGCTGCGTCGCGCCTCGGAAGAGACCGGCTGCGAGATCCTGGGCAAGGCCGAGTTCATGAACCCGGGCCAGTCGGTCAAGGATCGCGCCGCGCTCTATATCATCAAGGATGCGCTGGAACGGGGCGAGCTGAAGCCGGGCGGCACCATCGTCGAGGGCACGGCGGGCAATACCGGCATCGGCCTGGCGCTGGTCGGCGCCTCGATGGGCTTCCGCTCGGTCATCGTCATCCCCGAGACGCAGAGCCAGGAGAAAAAGGACATGCTGCGCCTCGCGGGGGCCGAACTGGTCGAGGTGCCGGCGCAGCCCTACAAGAACCCCAACAACTATGTGCGCTATTCCGGCCGCCTGGCCGAGGAGCTGGCCAGGTCCGAGCCGAACGGCGCCATCTGGGCCAACCAGTTCGACAATGTCGCCAACCGCCAGGCGCATCTGGAAACCACCGGCCCCGAGATCTGGGAACAGACTGGCGGCCGCGTGGACGGCTTCATCTGCGCGGTCGGTTCGGGCGGGACGCTGGCGGGCGTCGCCATGGCCTTGCAGCCCAAGGGCGTCAAGATGGGCCTGGCCGATCCCGAGGGCGCGGCGCTTTACAGCTTCTATACCGAGGGCAAGTTCGAATCGCCCGGTTCCTCGATCACCGAGGGCATCGGCCAGGGCCGCATCACCGCGAATCTCGAAGGCTTCACCCCGGATTTCGCCTATCGCATCCCGGATGCCGAGGCGCTGCCGGTGATCTTCGACCTGCTGGAATACGAGGGGCTCTGCCTGGGCGGCTCGTCGGGGATAAACGTTGCCGGCGCGATCCGCATGGCGAAGGACATGGGTCCCGGTCACACCATCGTGACGGTGCTTTGCGACTATGGCACGCGTTACCAGACCAAGCTCTTCAACCCCGACTTCCTGCGGGCCAAGGGCCTGCCGGTGCCGGAATGGATGACGCGCCAGCCGGCGGACCTGCCCGAGGTGTATCAGGACTGACCCGCCCCATGCCCCGCCTTTCGTCCCGCCTTGCCGCGCTGCCCCGCCTTGCGACGCTGCTGGCCGTGTTCCTGCTGGCCTTCAGCCTGCCGGTGCTGGCGCAGCAAGAGGCCGAGGCCCCGGATTTCGCCGCCTGGAACAAGCTGGCCGAGCAGGCCGAGCAGATCCTGGAATCCGGCTCGGCCAATGACGTCCGGCTGCAGACCATCCGCGACGAGGTGGTGAAATGGCGCGAGCGGCTTAAGGCGGCGCAGGGCATCAACGCCACGCGGATCGCCACGCTGAAGGAACAGATCGCCGCGCTCGGCCCGCCCCCGGCCGAGGGCCAGACGGAATCCGAGGACATCGCCGCCCGCCGCAAGGAGCTGAACGAGCAGCTCTCGACCCTGCAGGCGCCGGGGTTGCAGGCGGTGGAATCCTACGGACGGGCCGACGGCATCGTCACCCAGATCGACCAGACCCTGCGCGCCCGCCAGACCTTCGCGCTGATCCGCAAGACGCCCTCGCCGCTGAACCCGGCCAACTGGGGGCCGGCCATGGCCGAGGCGGGCCATGTCGCCGGCCAGATCTATGCCGAGGCGCGCAACCGCTGGGACAGCACCGGCGGCATGAGCGGCTTTACCGCGCGCCTGCCGCTGATCGGCGGCTTCCTGCTGGTGGCCCTGCTGCTGCTGTCGCGCGGCCGGCACTGGGTCGATTCCCTGCCGTCGCGGCTGTCGGCGCGCGCCAGCGAGCGGTCGCGGGCGGCGCTGATCTTCGGCGTCTCTCTGGGTCAGATCGCCATCCCGCTGATCGGGGTGATCCTGTTCGCGGCGGCGCTGGCCTCGACCGACCTGCTGGAAGAGTGGGGCATGCCGCTCTTGCGATCGGTGCCGGCGGCGGGGCTGTCCTTCTTCGGCGGCATCTGGCTGGCGCGCCGGCTGTTCCCCGCGCCCGACACCGCCGTGCAGCCGCCGCTGCCGATGAGCGAGGAGCACCGCGCCAAGGCGCGACTGCGGGCCACGCTGCTGGCCTCGGCCCTGGCGCTGCACCAGCTTTTCGCCCGCTCCATCCTGCCGCTTTCCGGCTTCAACAGCCAGAACGACACCGATACCGTGCCCCAGCGCCTTGGCGAGGCTTCGGCCGGGGTCTGGCACTTCCTGCTGGTGCTGTTCGGCGCCTTCTGCCTGTTCCAGCTTTGCAACATGCTGCGCGGGCTGCGGGCGGCCGAGGGCTCGGACACGCCGGATTACCGCATCCGCGTGGTCAGCTTCCTTGCCATGGTGGGGCGGCTGGCGGCGCTGGTCGCGCCGGTTCTGGTGGCGGCGGGCTATGTCACGGCGGGCAACGCGCTGCTCTGGGCGCTGGTGCTGACCCTGGCGCTGGTCGGGCTGCTGATCATCCTGCAGGACTTCACCGCCGACTTCTACGCCATGGCCAAGGGCGGCGACCAGTCGGCGCGCGACGCGCTGATGCCGGTGCTGGTCGGCTTTGCGCTGATCCTGCTGTCGCTGCCGCTTTTCGCGCTGATCTGGGGGGCCCGCGCCAGCGACCTGGCCGAGGCCTGGAGCAAGGCGCAGCAGGGCTTCGCCTTCGGCGGCGTGCGGCTGTCGCCGATGGCGATCCTGACCTTCCTGATCGTCTTTGCCATCGGCTATTTCCTGACCAATTTCGTGCAGGGCGCCTTCCGCAGCTCGATCCTGCCCAAGACCCGGCTGGATGCGGGCGGGCAGAACGCGGTCTCCTCGATGATCGGCTATGTCGGCGTGGCGCTGGCGGCGGTCTTTGCCGTCACCTCGGCCGGGATCGACCTGACCTCGCTGGCCTTCGTCGCCGGTGCGCTGTCGGTCGGCATCGGTTTCGGCATGCAGCAGGTGGTGTCGAACTTCGTGTCGGGGATCATCCTGCTGGTCGAGCGGCCGATCGCGGTCGGCGACTGGATCGAGGTCGGCGGCCAGCAGGGCATCGTCAAGAAGATGGCGGTGCGGGCCACCCAGATCCAGACCTTCGACCGCACCCAGGTGATCGTGCCGAATTCGAACCTGATCACCCAGCCGGTCACCAACTGGACGCGCGGCAGCCTGGCCGGGCGGATCATCGTGCCGATCACGGTGGGGGTGACGGCCGACAGCCGGCAGGTGGCCGCGCTTTTGCGCGAGATCGCCGAGGACCAGCCGACGGTGCTGGTGAACCCGCCCCCGGCTGTGCTGTTGCGCAGCATCACGCCCACGGGACAGAATTACGAACTGCGCGCCGTGCTTTCCGACATCAACGGCGGCACCTCGATCGTCTCCGAGATCAATCATCAGATCCTGGAACGCTTTGCTGCGGCGGGGATCGCGCTGCCCGGCAGCGCGCGCGGCGCGCAGGATATCTACCTGCACCAGGCCGAGGGCGAGGCGCCTGCCGCCCTCTCCTCCGTCGGCCCGCAGGACGAAAAAGACCCGACCGGCCGCAGCAGCTGAGAAGGCGCCGCGCCTTGCGCATGGTCCGCCGGCCGCGCCCCAGGCCCCGTCCGGTTCAAGCCGGCGCCGCGCCCGCCTCTTGCGCCTAGCGGCGCAGGCCGCTGGGCGGCTCCTGTTCGGGCAGGCCCTCTTGCGAAAGCATGATCGCCACCGGGCGCAGCCAGGGGATCTGGGCGCAGACGATCATGATCGCCACCATGATCGGCACGGCCAAGAAGGTGCCGGCGATGCCCCAGACCACGCCCCAGAACGCCAGCGACAGCACGATGCCAAAGGAGGACAGCCGCAGCGTCTGGCCCAGCAGCATCGGGTCGAAGACATTGCCGATGATGAATTGCACCGCCACGGTCAGCCCGCCCACGGTCAGTGTCGTTGCCGGGTCGCCGGTCTGCGCCAGCACCATGGCGATGGTGATGACCGTGGCCGCGATCGAGCCCAGCGTCGGGATGAAGTTCAGGATGAAGGTCAGCATGGCCACCGCCCCGGCCAGTTCCAGCCCCTGCACCCGGAAGATCGTCCAGATCAGCGCCGCCGTGACGGCGCTGATCGCCGCCTTGACCACCAGATAGCGGTTCACCCGCCGCATGATCTTGTGGACCGTCTCCAGCACCTGCCGGGCCTGGTCCGGGTCGCCGGTCAGGCGCTCGATCTTGATCGGGAACCAGATCCGTTCGCTGAACATGAAGCCGACGAAGGTCAGGATCAGCACCGAGCCCGAGATCAGGTTCGACGCCTGCGCCGCCGCCGAGCGGATCCAGCCGGCGACATCGATATTGCCCATGAAGGTGCTGATCGCCTCCTGCACGTTCGGGCCCCAGCGCTGGCTGAGCCGCGCCAGCGCCGCCTGCGCCCGGTCGGCATAGGCGATCGAGGTCGAGACCACCTCGTTCACCTGCGCCACCACCGCCGTCGCCGCCCAGAGCAGGCCGATGGCGATGGCGATCAGCGCCAGCGTCGTCGCCAGCCAGTTCGGCACCTTCAGCCTTGCAAAGGCGGAAATCGCGTCGCTGGTCAGCGAGAAGATGATGATGGCCAGCACCAGGCAGATGAGGATGAAGCGCGCCTGCACCAGCAGGAACAGGATCAGGCCAAAGGCGATCACGCCCAGAAAGCCGGTCTGCAACCGCTCGCCCAGATGCGAGTCCCGCCCGTTCAATCCCATCCCCTCATGCTGTCGGCGGCAGGGCGCGATGCGCGCGCCCCGGCCCCGTCTCAGGCTTCGGCCTCATCCTCGCCATTCTCGGCGATGCGGGCAACAGAAACCACCTCCTCGCCGGGTGCGGTGCTGAAGACGCGCACGCCGCCGGCAGAGCGCGAGCGGAAGCTGATGCCCTCGACCGGCACCCGGATCGATTGGCCGGTCGAGGTCGCCAGCATGATCTGGTCGTCGCCCTCGACCGGGAAGCTGGCGACCAGCGGCCCGCCGCGCATGGCCTTGTCCATCGCCATGACGCCCTGGCCGCCGCGGCCGCGCAGCGGATAGTCGTGCGACGAACTGATCTTGCCGGCGCCCTTGGCGGTGATGGTCAGGATCAGCTCCTCGGCTGCCGACATCTCGGCATAGCGTTCCTGCGAGATCGCGGTCTCGGCCACGGCATCCTCGTCCTCGTCCTCCTCGGCGCCGTCGTCCAGCGCGCCGGCCACGGCGCGGCGCATCTTCAGATAGGCGGCGCGTTCCTCGGACCCGGCCTCGAAATGCCGGATCACCGACATGCTGACCACCTTGTCGCCGTCGTTCACCAGCCGGATGCCGCGCACCCCGGTGGAATCGCGGCCCTTGAACACCCGCACGTCGGTGGTCGGGAAGCGGATCGCCCGGCCGGCGGCGGTGACCAGCATCACGTCGTCATTCTCGGTCGCCATGCGGGCGCCGATCAGCTCGACTCCCTCGGGCAGCTTCATGGCGATCTTGCCGTTGCGCATGACATTGGCGAAATCCGACAGCGCGTTGCGGCGCACGTCGCCTTCCGAGGTGGCGAAGATCACCTGGTAGCCGTCCCATTCGCTTTGCGGCGCATCGACCGGCATCAGCGCGGCGATGGAAACCCCGGGCTGGATCGGCAGGATATTGACGATGGCCTTGCCCTTGGCGGTGCGCCCGCCCAAGGGCAGCCGCCAGGTTTTCATCCGATAGACCATGCCGTCGGTGGTGAAGAACAGCAGTTCCGTATGGGTATTGGCGACGAACAGGGTCGTCACCACGTCGTCCTCTTTCGTCGCCATGCTGGACAGGCCCTTGCCGCCGCGGCGCTGGCTGCGGAACTCGGCCAGGGCCGTGCGCTTGATATAGCCGCCCGAGGTGATGGTGACGACCATGTCCTCGCGCTCGATCAGGTCCTCGTCGTCCAGATCGCCGGCCCAGTCGGTGATCTCGGTCCGGCGCGGCACGGCGAAGAGGGTCTTCACCTCGGTCAGCTCGTTCGAGATGATGCCCATGATCCGCTCGCGCGAGGCGAGGATGGCCAGGAATTCCCGGATGGAATCGGCCAGCGTCTTCAGCTCGTCGGTGACCTCCTGCACGCCCAGCTGGGTCAGGCGCTGCAGGCGCAGTTCCAGGATGGCGCGGGCCTGGGTCTCGGACAGGTTGTAGGTGCCGTCCTCGTTCACCGGATGCAGCGGGTCGTCGATCAGCCGCAGGTATTCCACGATCTCATGCGCCGGCCAGCGCCGCTCCATCAGCCGCGCCCGCGCCTCGGCGGCGTCGGCCGAGCTGCGGATCGTCGCCACCACCTCGTCCACGTTCGAGACCGCGACGGCAAGGCCGCAGAGCACATGCGCGCGCTCACGCGCCTTCTTCAGCTCATAGGCGGTGCGGCGGGCGACCACCTCCTCGCGGAAGGCGATGAAATGCGTCAGGAAGTCGCGCAGCGTCAGCTGCTCGGGCCGGCCGCCGTTCAGCGCCAGCATGTTGGCGCCGAAGCTGGTCTGCATCGGGGTAAAGCGGAACAGTTGGTTCAGCACCACCTCGGCGGTGGCGTCGCGCTTCAGCTCGATCACCACCCGCACGCCGACGCGGTCGGATTCGTCCTGCACATGGGCGATGCCCTCGATACGCTTTTCCTTGGCAAGCTCGGCGATCTTCTCGATCAGCGTCGCCTTGTTCACCTGGAAGGGGATCTCGTCGAGGATGATCGCCTGACGGCCGGCGCGGGTCTCCTCGATCCGGGTCTTGGCCCGCACGACGATGCTGCCGCGTCCTTCCAGATAGGCCTTGCGCACGCCCGAGCGGCCCAGGATGATGCCGCCGGTCGGGAAGTCCGGGCCGGGCACGATCTCCAGCAACCGCTCGGTCGGCAGGTCGGGGTTCTCGATCAGCGCCAGCGTGGCGTCCACGACCTCGCCCAGGTTGTGCGGCGGGATGTTCGTGGCCATGCCGACGGCGATGCCGCCGGCGCCGTTGACCAGCATGTTCGGGAAGCGCGCCGGCAGCACGGTCGGCTCGCGGTCCTTGCCGTCGTAATTGTCCTGGAAATCGACGGTGTCCTTGTCGATGTCCATCAGCAGATAGGCCGAGGGCTTGTCCATCCGCACCTCGGTATAGCGCATGGCCGCCGGGCTGTCGCCATCCATGCTGCCGAAATTGCCCTGGCCGTCCAGAAGCGGCAGAGACATGGAAAAGTCCTGCGCCATCCGCACCAGCGCGTCGTAGATCGAGGCGTCGCCATGCGGGTGATACTTACCCATGGTGTCGCCGACCGGGCGGGCCGACTTGCGATAGGGCTTGTCATGGGTGTTGCCGGTCTCGTGCATGGCGAAGAGCACCCGGCGATGCACCGGTTTCAGCCCGTCGCGCAGGTCGGGAATCGCCCGGCTGACGATCACCGACATGGCATAGTCGAGATAGGAGGAGCGCATCTCGTGCGAGATGTCGATCACCGGGCCGTCGTGATGCATCACGGCGCGCTCCGATCCGCCGTTCTCGGGGGTATCGTCGTCGTTTTCAGGGATGTCAGCCACGGGGGAAACCTCAAGATCTTGTTGGGCATGGGTCTATCCCATACCCGCCTTGGGTGCAATCTTGACGGGGCGCGGCCGGGCGGGAAATCCCGCCTCAGGCCAGCCCGGCCTCGCGCCGGCGGCCGCGGACGGAAGCCAGCCACAGCGCCGCAAGCCCGGCCGAGAGAATGGCGTTCCAGCCCGCCATCGAGATGCCGAACAGGCTCCAGGCCACCTCGTCGCAGCGCACCACCGGCGCCTGCTGCAGCGCCGCCATCAGGTCCTGCGTGGACATGGTGGCCAGCCCGGACACGCCGCCCGAGCAATGCTGCGGTCCCTGCCAGATCTGCAACTCGACCCCGGCGTGATAGATGGCGAGGCCGGTGGCGCAAAGCGCGGCGATCAGCCCCAGCGCCGCCAGCCAGCGTTTCCAGCCGAAGAACCAGATCAGCCCGCCGATGATCGCGGCGACCAGATGCGGCCAGCGTTGCAGGATGCAGAGCTCGCAGGGCGCATAGCCCAGGCTCTGGAAGGTCAGCGCGGCGGCCAGCAGGGCGGCGGAACCCGCGCCGGCGGTCACGGCGATATGCTTGCTCGAAAATCCGTTCATGGGCTTTCGGTTAGGACCGCGCGCGGCGGCCGGCAAGTGCCAATCGCGTGAACTCAATGCGGCTTCCAGGTGACGACGCGGTAAAGATAGATCGCCACCACTGCCACCACCACCAGCTTGGACAGCGGATCGACCCAATCCGCGACCAGCGCATAGTTTTCGTGCAGCATCAGCCCGGCGAATGTCAGCACCCCGGTCCAGAGCGCGCTGCCGATCACGGTATAGAGCAGGAATTTCCACATCGGCATGCGCGCCAGCCCGGCGGGAACCGAGATCAGCGTCCGAATGGCCGGGATCATGCGGCCGAAGAACACCGCCATGGCGCCGTGGCGCTGGAACCAGTCATGCGCCGCGTCGATATCCGAGGGCGAGAGCGTCAGCAGCCGGCCATGGCGGGCAGCGAAGCGCTTCAGCCGCTCCTCGCCGAACCAGAGGCCGATGTAATACCACATCAGCGTGCCCAGGACCGAGCCGATGGTGCCGACCAGGATGGTCAGGGTCAGCGACATGCGGCCGCTGCCGGCCAGGAAGCCGGCCAGCGGCATGATCACCTCGGAGGGGATGGGCGGAAAGACGTTCTCGGCCACCATCAGCATCAGCACGCCGAGATAGCCCCAGCTCTCGATCGTCGAAACCACCCAGTCGAACATGCCTGCCCCTTTCGTTTCGGACCCTGCTGCGGGCTGGGGCCGGAACTGTCAACCCTGCGCGGGTGTTGCGCCGGGACGAGGTTGCGGTAACCTTGGCGTGAAGGGCCGGATCGCGGCGCGGAGGGTGGCGGATGGAATGGCGGGGCAGACGCGGCAGCCGGAATGTCGAGGACCGGCGCGGCATGGGCCGGGCGGCGGGCGCGGGCGGCATGGGCGTCGTCGGCGTTCTGGTGGTGCTGGCGGTGGGCTATTTCTTCGGCATCGACATCTCGCCCATCGTCGGCGCCATCGATGATGGCGGCCGGCCGGGCGAGCCGCGCGAGCTGACCCAGGAAGAGCGCGAGATCGGCCAGTTCGTCTCGGTGGTGCTGGCCGATACCGAGGAGGTCTGGGCCGGCGTGCTGCCCGACCAGGCGGGGATGCGCTATCAGGAGCCGGGCCTTGTGCTGTTCTCGGGCGCGGTGCAGTCGGCCTGCGGCGGCGCCTCGGCGGCGATGGGGCCGTTCTACTGCCCGGGGGACCGCAAGGTCTATCTGGACACGGATTTCTTCCGGGTGATGGCCGGCAAGATGGGGGCGGGAGGCGATTTCGCCTATGCCTATGTCATCGCGCATGAGATCGGCCATCACGTGCAGAACCTGACCGGGACGCTGGGCGAGGTGAACGGGCTGCGCGCCCGCGTCGGCCAGCGCGATTCGAACCGGCTTTCGGTGCTGACCGAGCTGCAGGCGGATTGCTATGCCGGGATCTGGGCGCGGCAGGCCAGCGAGCAGTTCGGCAGCATCGAGGAGGGCGACATCGACGAGGCGATCAACGCCGCTGCCGCCGTGGGCGACGATACGCTGATGGAAAGCGCCGGCCGCGCGGTGGTGCCCGACGCCTTCACCCACGGCTCGGCCGCCGAGCGCCAGACCTGGTTCAAGCGCGGCTTCGCCTCGGGGCAGATGGCGCAATGCGACACCTTCAAGGCGGCCGGGATGTAGGCGGCCGCGGCGGCGCGGATGGCATGGCCGCTTGGGTATTTGCGGAACGAAGAAGCCGGGCGCTGGGCCTGAGGACGCCGTTGCGGGGGTATGGGAAAGGGGGGCGGAGCGGTCTTACGGGCGCTGCAGGTGCAGGCCGCGCGGCCGGTCCATGGTCGCCCAGTCCGGCCAGAGCCCGAAATGTTCCAGCCCCGCCAGCAGCAGGCCCGCCGCGATGATGGCGAGCACCAGCATCACGGTGCGCGGCTTCGGCGGGTGTCTTGCCCAGCGTGAAGCCCGGATCAGCCAGATGAGGTTGTTCATCGCCCCTTTCCTTTGCTAGTGCTGCCCGAAACGAATACGGCCCCGGACGATTTCCTTGCCCCAGCACAGCGACAGCCGCATCCTGCCCTATACCGCCGACCAGATGTATGCGCTGGTGGCCGATATCGAAAGATATCCCGAGTTCCTGCCCTGGAACACCGCCGCCCGCATCCGCGCGCGCCGGCCCGGCGCTTCGGGCAGCGAAGTGGTCGAGGCTGACCTGGTCATCAGCTTCAAGGTGTTCCGCGAACGATTCGGCTCTCGCGTGACCTTGTGGCCCGAGACCAGGCGCATCGACACCGAATATCTGGACGGGCCGTTCAAGTATCTGCGCAGCGGCTGGAGCTTCGCGGACCTGCCGGAAGGCGGCTGCAGGGTGGAGTTCTTCGTCGATTTCGAGTTCCGCAACGCCATTCTCGGCAAGGTGATCGGCGTGGTCTTCGGCGAGGCGATGTCGCGCATCGTCCGGGCCTTCGAGGACCGGGCCAAGGCGCTTTACGGGACCTGACGGGCGGCCTGCCAGATCGCGTATTCCGGCGCCAGCGCCTCGCGCAGCCGCGCCTCGGCCGCGGGCGGCAGGTCCGTGGTGGCCTGGGGCGAGACGTTCCTGCGCCGCAGCGCGATCCGGGTGCCGAGGCGCTGCGACAGGAATTCGACCAGCGCCGGCATCGCCTCGTAGCGGAAAACGTGATCGACCGCGATGGCGCCATCATTGTCGATCAGGAATTCCGATTGCCGGCCCAGCCGGGCGTATTCGGGCCGGTTCCCCGGCCGCAGGTAATCGGCGGCGAACGCCTCGAAGCTGACATGGGCGGTGCTGTTCGCATGGCCGATCAGCCCGTCGCGGGCGCGGAAGCGATACCAGCTGCGCAGCCAGTCCAGCGGCTCGCGCACCACCGCCACCGTCTCGAATTCCGGCCCGCCCAGCGGGTTCAGCAGCGGCCGGATGCGGTTGAGATATTGCCGCAGGTTCAGGTGCTTGATTTCCGGGCGCGAGCGGAAGGCGATCTCGGCCTGCGGCGAAAGCGCCTCTTCCAGCGCGGTGGTGCCGGTCTTGGGGACCGAAAGCAGCACGAGGCGGGGCTTGAGAAAGATCAGCATGAACAGGACAACCCATGGACGAAAACACCCATGCGCATTAGCGGGCCTGTCCCGGGCTGGCAAGGCGGGCCGGGGGTGCCGGCCCGCGCAGGGGGTCAGATCACGCCGAAGGCGCGCATCGGCTCGGCCACGCGGATGAAGCCGGCGATGTTGGCGCCGATCACGTAATCGCCCGGGGCGCCGAATTCCTCGGCCGTGCTGTAGCAGCTGTCATGGATGTCGCGCATGATCTCGGCCAGCTTCGCCTCGGTCTTCTCGAAGGACCAGCGGTCGCGCGAGGCGTTCTGCTGCATCTCCAGCGCCGAGGTGGCGACGCCGCCGGCATTCGCCGCCTTGCCGGGGCCGAACTTGACGCCGGCCTGCTGGAAGGCGCGGATCGCCTCGGGGGTGCAGGGCATGTTCGCGCCCTCACCGACCGCCGTGACGCCGTTCTTGACCAGCTTGGCCGCGTCCTTGCCGGTCAGTTCGTTCTGCGTGGCCGAGGGCATGGCGACCTCGCAGGCCACGTCCCAGATCGAGCCCTCGCCGGATTTCACGAAATAGGCGCCGTTGCCTTCGCCCTTCATCCGCACGTATTGCGAAATGCGGCCGCGGCGCACCTCCTTGATTTCCTTGACCAGCGCCAGGTCGATGCCGGACTCGTCCACGATATAGCCCGAGCTGTCCGAGCAGGCGATGACCTTGCCGCCGAATTCCTGCACCTTCTCGATGGTGTAGATCGCGACATTGCCCGAGCCCGAGACCACGACCGTCTTGCCGTCGAAATCGGTGCCGCCGGTCTTCAGCATGGCCTGGGTGAAATAGGTGTTGCCGTAGCCGGTCGCTTCCTTGCGGGCCAGCGAGCCGCCGTAGAACAGCCCCTTGCCGGTCAGCACGCCGGCCTCGTAGCGGTTGGTCAGGCGCTTGTACTGGCCGAACATATAGCCGATCTCGCGCGCGCCGACGCCGATATCGCCGGCCGGCACGTCGGTATATTCGCCCAGGTGGCGGTAAAGCTCGGTCATGAAGCTTTGGCAGAAGCGCATGATCTCGCCGTCCGAGCGGCCCTTCGGATCGAAGTCCGAGCCGCCCTTGCCGCCGCCGATGGGCAGGCCGGTCAACGCGTTCTTGAAGATCTGTTCGAAGCCGAGGAACTTGATGATGCCCACGTTCACCGAGGGGTGGAAGCGCAGGCCGCCCTTGTAAGGGCCCATGGCTGAGGAGAACTGCACCCGGAAGCCGCGATTGATCTGCACGCGGCCCTTGTCGTCGGTCCACGGCACGCGGAAGATGATCTGGCGCTCGGGCTCGCAGATGCGTTCGATCAGCGCGTCTTCGAGGTAGTCCGGGCGCTTGGCGACCACCCGGCCCAGGCTTTCCAGCACCTCGCGCACGGCCTGATGGAACTCGGGCTCGCCGGCGTTGCGGCGGACCACCTCCTCGTAGATGGGGGCAAGCTTGTCATCGATCTGCGGCATGTCGCGGAATCCTTCCCTTGGGGTCGGAAGGCTCCTTAGCCCAAGGTTCAGGCAGTTTGAATGGGGCAGGCGCAATATTTGGGCAAAATGCCGAAGTTTTCGGCGGAATGCTGTGCCGACCCGATAATAAATCGGTAAATATCAAAGAGTAACGCGATTTTATTCTGCCTGTTGACAGAGCAGCAGGCTTTTCCGCGCCTTTCCGCAGACGAAAAGACCGCCCGGCGCCTCCCCGCGCCGGGCGGTCGGCATGCGCCGGGGCCGGGTCAGCGCCGCCCCGCCTCCAGCGCGTCCTCGAAGGTGCGCAGGCCGGTGACCGGCGACTGCACCAGCACCGCCATGTTGCCGGGCTTGTGCTGGTTGCGCAGCATCTTCAGATGCGCCTGCGGGATTTCCGCCCAGGGGAAGACCTCGGACATGCAGGGATCGATGCGGCGTTCCAGCATCAGCTTGTTGGCGGCGCTGGCCTGTTTCAGATGCGCGAAATGGCTGCCCTGCAGGCGCTTCTGGTGCATCCACATGTAGCGCACGTCGAAGGTGCAGTTGAAGCCCGAGGTGCCGGCGCAGATCACCACCATGCCGCCCTTCTTGCAGACCAGGGTCGAGACGGGGAAGGTCGCCTCGCCCGGGTGCTCGAAGACGATGTCGACGTTCACGCCCTTGCCGGTGATGTCCCAGATCGCCTTGCCGAACTTGCGCGCCTCGGCGAACCACTCCTTGTATTCGGGGGTGTTCACCGTGGGCAGCTGGCCCCAGCACTTGAAGTCCTTGCGGTTGATGACGCCCTTGGCGCCCAGCGACATGACGAATTCGCGCTTGTCCTCGTCGCTGATGACGCCGATGGCGTTCGCCCCCGCCGCGTTGATCAGCTGGATGGCGAAGCTGCCAAGCCCGCCCGAGGCGCCCCAGACCAGCACGTTCATGCCCGGCTTCAGCTCATGCGGCTCGTGCCCGAACAGCATCCGGTAGGCGGTGGCCAGCGTCAGCGTGTAGCAGGCCGATTCCTCCCAGGTCAGGTGGCGGGGCCGCTTCATCAGCTGCTGGGCCTGGACGCGGGTGAATTGCGCGAAGCTGCCGTCCGGCGTCTCATAGCCCCAGATGCGCTGGCTGGGCGAATACATCGGGTCGCCGCCGTTGCATTCCTCGTCGTTGCCGTCGTCCTGGTTGCAGTGGATGACGACCTCGTCGCCGACCTTCCAGTTCTTGACCTTGTCGCCCACCGCCCAGACGATGCCCGAGGCGTCGGAACCCGCGATGTGATAGGGCGCGCCATGACCGTCGAAGGGGCTGATCGGAACGCCCAGGCCGGCCCAGATGCCGTTGTAATTGACGCCCGCCGCCATCACCAGGACCAGCACCTCGTTGCTGTCGATGGGCGGCGTCTCGACCACCTCGACCTGCATGGCCTTGTCGGGCTCGCCATGGCGTTCGCGCCGGATCGCCCAAGCGTACATCTGCTTGGGCACATAGCCCAGAGGCGGCATCTCGCCGATCTCGTAAAGGTCCTTTTCCGGTGCGTCATAGGGCGCGATCGGGGTCGGTTGGTCCAGGGCCATCTCAGAGTCCTCTCTTGCCGCCTCCTTGCGCCGGGGGTTCCGCCGCGGCGCAGAATCAGCGCGGGTTACAGGGCAGGTTGTAAGATCGTCCGCGCAACAATGCAACATTCCAGATGCAGAAATTATAATAATCTGTCGTAACGGATTTGCGAGGCGCCGCAATGCAGCGCAGATCGGGCGTCTTTACCCCGCCAGATGCCGCAGCAGGAAACCGGCCAGCGCCTCTTGCGTGCGGGTAGCCGTGAAACCGGCGCTGCCATGGCGCTCATCGGGCAGAATGGCGAAATCCACGGCCGCACCGGGATCGATCGCCAGCCAGGCCTCGCGCAGGCGCCGCGCCTGGCCCGGCGGAACGATGCGGTCTTCTGCCCCGTGGCGGATCATCAGCGGCGGCAGCGGCGTGCCGGGACGCATGGCGCCCAGCCGGCCGACCGGCGACAGCGCCGTCGCCTCGTCTCGGCGCTGGCCCACGGCATAGCCGACCAGCAGCGATTCGGCGCTTTCCGGCGAATCGGCGGGCAGGCGTCTGGGCTCGCCACCCAGCCGCGCCATGTCGGCATCCATGCTGCCGAAGTCCATCGGCCCGTAGAAATCGACCACCGCGCGCGGCGGCCGGCCCTGCATCGCCAGCGTCAGCGCCGCCGAGACCGCCAGGAACGCCCCGGCCGAACGCCCGCCCAAGGCGCCGCGCACCGGCTTCAGGCCCAGATCGGGCCCGTCACGGCGCAGGAAGTCCAGAGCGGCCAGCACATCCTGTTCCTGCGCCGGCCAGAGCGCCTCATTCGACAGCCGGTAATTCATTCGGATCACGGCGATTCCTGCCCGCAGTAGCTCGGGCGGCACCGGCAAGAGCCGCTTGTCGCCGGTGCGGAAGCCGCCGCCATGCAGGTCGAGCAGCCAGGGGAAAGGTCCGCCGCCCTGCGGCAGATGGATGTCCAGCCGGTTGCGGGACGAAGCATCGGAATAGGCCAGGTCGTGCAATCCGGGCCGCGCCCCGGCCGGCCGGGCCGCCAGAGCGGCCAGGATCCCAAGGGTCGAGCGGCGGGTCAGCACCATGGGGCGCTCCGTTCCTGTCGATGGGCCTCGTCCGTCGGGGCCAAGGCTAGCATCCGCCCCTCCCGCCGCCAACGCTGCAACTGCATTATTTGCCGCGGCCGCAGGTTTTCCCGGTTTTCTGCCGTTTTCCACGGCATCGACCGAGAAGATCGCACCGACCGCAGCGTCAGGTTCTCTCTGCGATGCGGCGAATTGACCGGGCAGGATTATTACGCTATCGCTATGCCTGTCGTAATAATGTTGCGAGGGAAATCCCGTGGCCGAGAAAGACAAACCCTGGCTCTTCCGCACCTATGCGGGCCATTCGACCGCCGAGAAATCCAACGCACTCTATCGGGGCAACCTTGCCAAGGGGCAGACCGGCCTGTCGGTGGCCTTCGACCTGCCGACGCAGACCGGCTATGACAGCGACCATGTCTTGGCGCGGGGTGAGGTCGGCAAGGTCGGCGTGCCGATCTGCCACCTGGGCGACATGCGGGCGCTGTTCGACCAGATCCCGCTGGAACAGATGAACACCTCGATGACCATCAACGCCACCGCGCCCTGGCTGTTGTCGCTCTATATCGCCGTGGCCGAGGAGCAGGGCGCGGATGTCACCAAGCTGCAAGGCACGGTGCAGAACGACATCATCAAGGAATACCTGTCGCGCGGCACCTATATCTGCCCGCCGAAACCCTCGCTGCGGATGATCACCGACGTCGCCGCCTATACGGCGAAGCACCTGCCGAAATGGAACCCGATGAACGTCTGCTCCTACCACCTGCAAGAGGCGGGGGCGACGCCCGAGCAGGAGCTGGCCTATGCGCTGGCCACGGGCATCGCGGTGCTCGACGATCTGAAAACCAAGGTCGTGCCGCATGATTTCCCGGCCATGGTCGGGCGCATCAGCTTCTTCGTGAACGCCGGCATCCGCTTCGTGACCGAGATGTGCAAGATGCGCGCCTTCACCGAGCTCTGGGACGAGATCTGCCGCACCCGCTACGGCATCGAGGAGGAGAAATACCGCCGCTTCCGCTATGGCGTGCAGGTGAACTCGCTGGGCCTGACCGAGCAGCAGCCGGAGAACAACGTCTATCGCATCCTGCTGGAGATGCTGGCGGTGGTGCTGTCGAAGAATGCCCGCGCCCGCGCGGTGCAGCTGCCGGCCTGGAACGAGGCGCTGGGCCTGCCGCGCCCCTGGGACCAGCAATGGTCGCTGCGTATGCAGCAGATCGTCGCCTATGAAACCGACCTGCTGGAATATGGCGATCTCTTCGACGGCAACCCGGCCATCGCCGCCAAGGTCGAGGAGCTGAAATCCGGCGCCCGCGCGGAGTTGGCGACGCTGGACGAAATGGGCGGCGCCATCGCCGCCATCGAATACATGAAGTCGCGGCTGGTCGAATCCAACGCCGAGCGGCTGAACCGGATCGAGGCCAACGAAACGGTGGTCGTGGGCGTCAATCGCTGGCAGCAGGGCGAGCCCTCGCCGCTGACCGCGGGCGATGGCGGCATCATGGTCGTCGATCCGGCGGTCGAGCAGGACCAGATCGCCCGGCTGGACGCCTGGCGGCAGGCGCGCGACGAGGCGGCCGTCGAGACCGCCCTCGCCGCGCTGCGCGATGCCGCGCAGAGGGGCCAGAACGTCATGCCGTTTTCCATCGCCGCGGCCAAGGCGGGTGCGACGACCGGCGAATGGGCGGCGGTGATGCGCCAGGTGCACGGCGAATATCGCGGCCCGACCGGCGTCTCGGCCAGCCCGTCCAACCGCACCGAGGGGCTGGAGCCGATCCGCGAGGCGGTGGACGCCGTCAGCCGCCGCCTGGGCCGGCGGCTGAAATTCCTGGTCGGCAAGCCCGGGCTCGACGGCCATTCCAACGGCGCCGAGCAGATCGCCTTCCGCGCCCGCGATTGCGGCATGGACATCACCTATGAAGGCATCCGCCTGACGCCCGAGCAGATCGTGACGCGCGCCGCCGAGGACAATGCCCATGTCGTCGGCCTGTCGATCCTGTCGGGCAGCCATCTGCCGCTGATCGAGGAGCTGATGGAGCGCATGCGAGCCGCCGGTCTTTCGCATGTCCCGGTGGTGGTCGGCGGCATCATCCCCGACGAGGACGCGGCCCGGCTGCTGAAGATGGGCGTGGCGCGGGTCTATACGCCCAAGGATTTCGAGCTCAACCGGATCATGATGGATATCGTGGCCCTGGTCGAGCCCGAGGAGGCGGTCGCCTGATCCGGTGGCACGGCCGCATAGGTATTTGAGGAACGAAGAAGTCCGGGAGCCGTGCCCTCGGCTTCTCTGTTGTGCAAATACCCAAATCGCGGCCGCGCCGTCAGTCCTTCAGCAGCAGAAGCAGCGCGGCGACGGTCGCCAGCACCCCGGGCAGCACGGCGAGCGGCGGCAGGCCACGGGTCAATGCGGCCTCGAGCCCGATCACCCAGGCCGGGGTCAGATAGGTATAGGCCATCACCTTGGAGGAGGGCAGGCGCATGGTGGCGAATTGCACCAATGCCGTGGTCAGCGCGCTGGCGAAGATCGCCACATAGAGCAGCGTCACCCAGACGATGGCCGGCAGATGCGCCCAATCGGTGCGCAGGATCGCCTCTCCGCCCCAGACCAGCAGGATCAGCCCGCCGGCGCAGAGCGTGGCGAAGGTCGACACGATCGGCGCCTCGCCCCGGTTCAACCGCCGCACCATCGGCGTATAGAGCGCATGCGCCGCGCAGCCGACCAGGTAGATCGCCTCGCCGCGGCCGAATTCCAGCCGCATCAGCGCCGTCGCGTCGCCGCCGAAGATCACCCAGAGCGAGCCCGCCGCCCCCAGCGCCAGCGCCAGGGCGATGCGCCCGGTCATGCGCTGCCGCATCAGAAGCCAGCCGAAGCCCGCCGACATCAGCGGCGTCAGCGTGAACACCGCCGCCGCCGAGACCGGCAGAGCGGTCTTGAGCCCCTCGAACATCAGCACGAAATAGGCGGCGAAAAGCCCGCCCAGCAGAAGGTAGCGCCAGGGTGCCCGAAAGCTTGCGCGCGGGATGCCGGGGCCGGCAAGGGCCACGCCGCCGACCACGCCCGCCGCGATGGCGAAGCGCGCCGCCGAGATCGCCGCCGGGTCGATCAGGTTCGCCGCCCGCGCGCCGAGCGAGAAGGAGCCGGCGATCGCGGCCGAGAACAGCAGCATCGCCGCATGGCCCTGCAGCGCCTCGCGCCGCATCTGCGGCACCGCGGACAGTTCGGCCATCAGCCGCGGCCCAGCATGTAGAATTCGTCGTTCGGCCGGATGTCGCCGGCATTCACCAGCCGGTTCGACATGCCGAAGAAGGCGGCGATGGCGCCGATGTCCCAGATCTCGTCCTGGTCGAAGCCGGCCTCGTGCAGCGCCTGGTGATCCGCCTCGCCGATCTGCTGGGCGTTCAGCGCCACCTTCTCGGCATAGGCCAGCATGGCGCGTTCGCGGGCCGACAGGTCGGCCTTGCGCCAGTTCACCGCCGCCTGGTCGGCGATGAAGGCATTCTTCGCGCGGATGCGCAGGATCGCGCCATGCGCCACCACGCAATACTGGCACTGGTTCAGCCCCGAGGTGGCGACCACGATCAGCTCGCGCTCGGCCTTGGTCAGGCCCGACTCGCGCTCCATCAGCGCGTCGTGATAGGCGAAGAAGGCGCGGAACTCGTCCGGGCGATGCGCCAGCGCCAGGAAGACGTTCGGCACGAAGCCGGATTTCTCGGCCACCTTGCGGATGCGCGTGGCGATGTCCTCGGGCATCTCGTCAAGCGAGGGCACGGGAAAGCGGCTGATGGAATGGGTCATGGCTCGGTCCTCCGGGGGCCGAGGTTTTCACCAAAGCCGGGGCAGGGTCAACCGGGCCGCGCTTGACTCCGCGGGCCATTGCGCCTATCCACACCGAGATTCCCGGAAGGTCCGCCCTTCCGGTCCCCGCCCGCCGGGGATCGCCCCCCGTCAGCGCGTTGCGCCCACGGGGGCGTCACTGTTTATTCGCGTCCCACATCCGGGGCAACGGCAACCATCAGGAGGGCCGCCGATGTTTGAAAACCTGTCCGACCGCCTTGGCGGCGTCTTCGACCGGCTGACCAAGCAGGGTGCGCTGTCCGAGGAGGACGTCGCCGCCGCCATGCGCGAGGTGCGCGTCGCGCTGCTGGAGGCCGACGTCTCGCTGCCGGTGGCGCGCAGCTTCGTGAAATCGGTGACGCAGAAGGCCACCGGCGCCGCGGTCACCAAGTCGATCACCCCCGGCCAGCAGGTCGTGAAGATCGTCCATGACGAGCTGATCAAGGTCCTGCAGGGTGAGGATGAGCCCGACGCGCTGCGCATCGACAACCCGCCGGCGCCGATCCTGATGGTCGGGCTTCAGGGCTCGGGCAAGACCACCACCACGGCGAAGCTGGCGAAGCGCCTGAAGGACCGCGAAAAGAAGCGCGTGCTGATGGCTTCGCTGGACACCAACCGTCCCGCCGCCATGGAGCAGCTGGCGATCCTGGGCCAGCAGATCGGCGTCGATACCCTGCCCATCGTGCCGGGCGAGAATGCCGTGCAGATCGCCAGACGCGCCAAGCAGCAGGCGACGCTGGGCGGCTATGACGTCTATATGCTCGACACCGCCGGCCGGCTGCATATCGACGAAGTGCTGATGGACGAGGTGCAGGCGGTCCGCGACGTGGCGAACCCGCGCGAGACGCTGCTGGTCGTCGACGGTCTGACCGGCCAGGACGCGGTGAACGTCGCCGGCGAATTCGACGGCAAGGTCGGCATCTCGGGCGTGGTGCTGACCCGGATGGACGGCGACGGCCGCGGTGGTGCTGCGCTGTCGATGCGTGCCGTGACCGGCAAGCCGATCCGCTTCGTCGGCCTTGGCGAAAAGATGGACGCGCTGGAAGCCTTCGACGCGCAGCGCATTGCCGGCCGCATCCTCGGCATGGGCGATATCGTCGCCCTGGTCGAGAAGGCGCAGGAGGTGCTGGAGGTCGAGCAGGCCGAGCGCATGATGCGGCGCTTCCAGAAGGGCATGTTCAACATGAACGATCTGCGGGGCCAGCTTGAGCAGATGCTCAAGATGGGCGGCATGCAGTCGATCATGGGCATGATGCCGGGCATGGGCAAGATGGCCAAGCAGGCCGAGGCCGCCGGCTTCGACGACAAGGCGATCAAGCGCCAGATCGCGCTGATCAACTCGATGACCAAGAAGGAACGCGCCAATCCGGACATCCTGCAGGCCAGCCGCAAGAAGCGCATCGCCGCCGGCGCCGGCATGGAAGTGTCGGAACTGAACAAGCTGCTGAAGATGCAGAAGCAGATGGCCGACACGATGAAGAAGCTCGGCAAGATGGGCAAGGGCGGCATGCTGAAACAGGCCATGCGCGCCATGACCGGCAAGGGCGGCGGGCTGCCCGACATGGCCAATGTCGATCCGGCCAAGATGGCCGAGGCGACGAAGATGTTGCAGGACCCCAAGGGGCTGGGCGGCGATCTGGGCAAGCTGAACCTGCCCGGCGGGCTCTCGGGACTGTTCGGGAAGAAATAAGTGGTCACGCTCTCCGACACGCCCGTGCTGACGACCGAGCGACTGGTCCTGCGTGCCCCGCAGGCCGGCGACTGGCCGGCATGGCGCGATTTCGCCATCGGCGAGCGGGCGCGCTGGATCGGCGGGCCGATGGTCGAGCCGGGACAGGCATGGCGGGCCTTCGGCCATATCGTCGGCCATTGGGTGCTGCGCGGCTTCGGCTCCTTCGTGGTGACGGATCGCGACGGCGGCGCACCGCTCGGCTTGGTCGGGCCCTGGTTCCCGGATGGTTGGCCCGAACACGAGCTGGGCTGGACGCTCTGGGACGTCGCGGCCGAGGGCAGGGGCATCGCGCATGAGGCGGCGCTGGCCGCCCGCGACTTCGCCGCCCGGCAGCTCGGCTGGACCACCGCCGTCAGCTATATCCTGCCCGCCAATGCCCGCTCGGCCGCCCTGGCCGAGAGGCTTGGCGCGGTGCGCGACCCGGATGCGGCGCATCCCGGCAAGGAACCCTGCCTCGTCTATCGCCATCCGATGAGGGGCGCGGCATGAGCAAGTCCTTCGGCGGCGCACATGCCCCCTGCAGCCAGATTTCAGCCAGCGGAGACCCGAATGAGTGACCCGACCGCCCGCGCCGCGACGCTGCTCAAGGAGCATCGCGCCAGCATCGACCGGCTGGATGCGATCCTGGTCTATACGCTTGCCGAGCGGTTCAAGCACACCCAGTCCGTCGGCCGCCTCAAGGCCGAACACGACCTTCCGCCGTCCGATCCCGCCCGCGAGGCGCAGCAGATCGAGCGGCTGGAACGCCTCGCGCGCGAGGCCGATCTCGACCCGGAATTCGCGCGCAAATTCCTGAACTTCGTGATCGCCGAAGTGATCCGGCATCATGAACGATACCACGCCTAGGATGCGTCAAGACGCAGCCTGCCAACCGCAACCCGACCCGTAGGCTGCGCTCCGGCGCATCCTGCAACTCCGCCATTCCAAAGGAGAAACGCAATGGCAATGAAAATCCGCCTGGCCCGTGGTGGCTCGAAGAAACGCCCCCATTACGCCATCGTCGCCTCGGACTCGCGCATGCCGCGCGACGGCCGCTTCATCGAGAAGCTGGGCACCTACAACCCGCTCCTGCCCAAGGATTCGGAAGAGCGCATCAAGATGAACCTCGAGCGGGTGCAATACTGGCTGGCCCAGGGCGCGCAGCCGACCGACCGCGTCGCCCGCTTCCTGGAAGCCGCCGGCGTGAAAGAGAAATCCGAGCGCAAGAACCTGAAGAAGGGCGAGCCCGGCAAGGCCGCCAAGGAACGCGCCGAGAAGCGCGCCGCCCGTGAAGCCGCGGCCAACGCCCCGGCCGAAGAAGCCGCTTCGGAATAATGGCCGAGCGGGTCTGCGTCGGCGCGATCGCGGGCGCCTTCGGTGTCCGGGGCGAGGTGAGGCTGAAGAGCTTCACCTCGCAGCCCAACGATATTGCCGCCTATGCCCCGCTTTACACCGAAGACGGCAGCCGCTCGTTCACCGTCCGCCTGACGCGGCCGGTGACGGGCGGGCTTGGCGCCCGGCTGTCGGGCGTCGAGACGCGGGAACAGGCCGAGGCGCTGAAGGGCGTCACCCTCTGGGCCGACCGCGACAGGCTTCCGGCGCTGCCGGACGACGAATTCTACCATGCCGACCTGATCGGCCTGTCGGTCTATGACACCGGTGGCGCGCTGCTGGGCAAGGTCCGGGCGATCTACGATCACGGCGCGGGCGATATCCTGGAAATCCACGGCGCCGGCCGCGGGCAGGCGCTGCTTTTGCCCTTTACCCGCGCCTTCGTGCCGACGGTGGACATCGCCGCCGGGCGCATCGTCGCCGACCCGCCGGAAGACCAGGAATGACCGGCGGGGCGATGAAATCCCACGGCCGGCTGTCGATCCGGGCCAGCACGCAGCCGCGCGATCTGATGGCCGAGCCGCAGGTCAGGGGTGCATGGACCGCACAGGTCATCACGCTTTTCCCCGAGGCTTTCCCGGGCGTTCTGGGGCTTTCCCTGACCGGACGGGCGCTGTCGGAGGGGCTGTGGAACCTGCGCAGCATCGATCTGCGCCCCTTCGGCATCGGCCGCCACCGCAACGTGGACGACACGCCCGCCGGCGGCGGCGCCGGCATGGTGATCCGCCCCGACGTGATGGATGCGGCATTGCGCGAGGCGGGCGGGGACCTGCCGGTGATCTATCTTTCGCCGCGCGGCAGGCCCTTCACCCAGGCGCGGGCGCGGCAGCTGGCCAAGGGCCCGGGCATGACCCTGATCTGCGGCCGGTTCGAGGGCGTGGACCAGCGGGTGCTGGACGCCCATGGCATCGAGGAGATCAGCATCGGCGACTATGTCCTGACCGGCGGGGAACTGGCGGCTCAGGTCTTGATCGACGCGACGGTTCGCCTTATACCGCGCGTGCTGGGGAATCAGGAGTCTCTGGCCGAGGAATCCTTTTCCCCGGACCATGGCGGCCTGCTTGAACATCCGCAGTACACGAAGCCCGCCCTTTGGGAAGGCCGCGCGATCCCGGAAGTGCTTTTGTCCGGCAATCACGCGGCTATTGCCAGTTGGCGGCGCGACATGGCCGAAAGGCTGACCAAGGAACGCCGCCCCGACCTGTGGCGGGCATATGAGGAAACTCGTATGGACCCGGCAAAGGACCGACAGCTCTCGGGCGCATCAGACCAATCGCGGGGCTACCGCGAGCATCAAGAGGAACCATAGCGATGAACCTGATCGCCCAGTTGGAAGCCGAGCAGATCGCCGCGCTCGGCAAGGACATCCCCGATTTCAAGGCCGGCGACACCGTCCGCGTCGGCTACAAGGTGACCGAAGGCACCCGCACCCGCGTGCAGAACTACGAAGGCGTGGTCATTTCGCGCAAGGGCGGCGGCATCGGCGCCTCGTTCACCGTGCGCAAGATCTCGTTCGGCGAGGGCGTCGAGCGTGTCTTCCCGCTCTACTCGACCAATATCGACTCGATCACCGTGGTGCGCCGCGGCCGGGTCCGCCGCGCCAAGCTGTATTACCTGCGCGATCGCCGCGGCAAATCGGCCCGTATCGCCGAGGTCAGCAACTACAAGCCCAAAGCCGACGCTCAGGCCTGAGGAGACGCGCCATGAAAGCAGACATCCATCCCGACTATCACCTGATCGAGGTCAAGATGACCGACGGCACCACCTATCAGGTGCGTTCGACCTGGGGCAAGGAAGGCGACACCATGTCGCTGGACATCGACCCGACCTCGCATCCCGCCTGGACCGGCGGCTCGGCCAAGCTGATGGACACCGGCGGCCGCGTGTCGAAGTTCAAGAACAAATACGCCGGCCTGGGCTTCTGATCCCGGACCCGGACCGCAATGCAAACGCCGCCCCAAGGGGCGGCGTTTTTTGTTGGGCGGGCGGTGGGCGGCCCGCTGCCGGCGCGGTGCGAAGGGCCGGGTGCGCGCCGGATCGGCGATTCAATAGGCCAGGCCGAAGATCGGCATCCAGACCGGCGCACGCGGGGCCCGGTTCAGCGGCAGGCCGGTCAGCTGGCCGCGGCCGGTGTCGATCACCACGCGGCCGTCGCGATATTCGCGCAGCACCGGACCCTGCGCGCTTTGATGCGCCGACAGGGCGATGGTGGCAAAGCCGCGGTTCGGCTTGGGGAAAATGGCATGGATCATCGGATCGCTCCTTTCCGGTCGAGGCGATGGATGGCGGTGTCCCAGCGCGACGGGTCGCGGTGGCGCATCAGCTCGCACGCGGTCTCGAAAGGCACGCCGGTGATCGGGCGCAGCGGTATGTCCGAGATGCGATGCGGCCTGGCCGTGCGGCGGTCGATCGGGCTGACCGCATAGCGTGGGGCGGCGGGCATGGCGGTCCGCAGCGCATGTTCGGCAAAGGCCGACAGATGGTTCAGCACGGTCATCTCTGGCTCCCTCCCTGGCTGACCCCGCCGGATGACTCCGGCATGGCTATATAACGACATATCTGATCGTGTTTTTCAAGATAAATATCGACCAATCAAGTCGTGATGAAAGAATGGCGCCGGAACAGGTGTTTGCGGGGTGCGTGGCCCTGGTCCGGCCCGGCGCGAAAAGGATGCGGCCCCGGCGATTCGCCGGCCTGGGCGCTTTTCATCGCGGCTGCCGCGGCCTATGGTCCGGCGCGTAAGCGGCGAGCATCGCAGGGGGATTCGTGGCGCATATCATCGTCGTCGGCAACGAAAAGGGCGGTTCGGGCAAGTCCACGACCTCGATGCATGTGGCGACCGCGCTGGCGCGCATGGGCCACCGGGTCGGTGCGCTCGATCTGGACGTGCGCCAGCGCAGCTTCGACCGCTATCTCGAGAACCGCGCCGCCTTCGCGCAACGCGAGGGGCTGGATCTGCCGATGCCGCTGCTGGGCCATCTGCAGCCCGAGATCCGCGGCGGCCCGGACCCGCTGTCGCAGGCGGTCGCGGCGCTGGATGCCGAATGCGACTTCATCCTGCTGGACTGTCCCGGGTCGCATACGAAGCTCAGCCAGATGGCGCATACGCTGGCCGATACGCTGATCACGCCGATGAACGACAGTTTCGTCGATTTCGACCTGCTGGCGCGGCTGTCGCCCGAGGGCAAGATCCTCGGGCCTTCGATCTATGCCGAGATGGTCTGGTCCGCCCGCCAGCTGCGCGGCGAGGCGGGGGCGGGGCCGATCGACTGGCTGGTGCTGCGCAACCGGCTGGGCACGCAGGCGATGCACAACAAGCGCAAGGTCGGCGGCGCGCTGGCGAACCTGTCCAGGCGCATCGGCTTCCGCGTGGCGCCCGGTTTTTCCGAGCGGGTGATCTTCCGCGAGCTGTTTCCGCGCGGATTGACGCTTCTCGACCTCAAGGACATCGGCACGGAACAGCTCAGCATGTCCAACATCGCCGCACGGCAGGAACTGCGCGACCTGATCGGCGAGTTGAACCTACCCGGCGTCAGCGTTTCCTTCTGAAGCCCGGCTGGCATTGTTGCCGGGGGCAGGCGCGACTATGTTGCGCCGCAGATTGGTTTGGAGGGGACGATGACGGCAACCTGCCGGATCACCCGGATCGCGATGCTGGCGCTTGCCCTGTCCCTGGGACCGGCCGGCATGGTCATGGCCGAGACCGCGGGCGCGGTCGAGCAGACCGAACTGCCCGTGGTGACGCTGGCCACCGCCGAGCGCAGCTGGATCGAGGCGCGGGTGCCGGTCTCGGGCTCGCTGGTGGCGCGGCAGGAGGTGCAGGTCCATGCCCTCGTCTCGGGGCACGAGATCACCGGCATCGAGGCGGAGGTCGGCGACCGGGTCAAGGCCGGGCAGGTGCTGGCGCGGCTGTCCGAGGACGTGCTGTCGGCGCAGCTGGCCCAGGCCGAGGCCGAATATCAGCGCGCCGAGGCCGGGGTGCGGCAGGCCGAAAGCCAGATCGCCAGCGCCGAGGCCAGCCTGACCCAGGCCGTCGCGGCGCTGGAGCGCACCCGCAGCCTGCGGCAAAGCGGCAATGCCAGCCAGGCGGTGCTGGATCAGGCCATCGCCACCGAGGCTTCGGCGCGGGCGGCCTCGGCCTCGGCCTCGGACGGGCTGGGCGTGGCGCGGGCGGCGCAGGCCCAGGCCGCGGCGGCGCAGCGCATCGCGCGGCTGAACCTGGACCATGCCCGCATCGTCGCGCCGGTCGATGGCGTGGTGGTGGCGCGGACCGCCCGGCGGGGGGCCATCCCCGGCGCCGGAGGCGAGCCGCTGTTCACCCTGATCGCCGGCGGCGAGGTCGAGCTTGAGGCCGACGTGATCGAGACCGCGCTGAGCCAGCTGAAGCCGGGCGATACGGCCGAGATCGCGGTCGCGGGTCTTGGCCGCGTCGAGGGCAAGCTGCGGCTGGTGCCGGCCGCCGTCGATCCGGTGACGCGGCTTGGCCTGGCGCGGATCGCACTGGAACCCGATCCGCGCCTGCGTCCGGGACTTTTCGCCAGCGGCTGGATCATCACCGACCGGCGCGAGGCGGTGACCGTGCCCAGCTCGGCCATCCTGGCGGATGCCTCGGGCGAGCGGGTGCAGGTGGTGAAGGACGGCCGGATCGAGGCGCGCGAGGTCCGCGCCGGCCTGCTCTGGCAAGGCCGGCGCGAGATCGTCGAGGGCATCGCGGCCGGCGAGACGGTGGTGGCCCGGGCCGGCGCCTTCTTCCGCAGCGGCGATCAGGTGCGGGCGGCGCCATGAACTTCTCGGCCTGGTCCATACGCCATCCGGTGCCGCCCATCGCGATCTTCCTCGTGCTGATGCTGATGGGGTTCTACAGCTTCAGCCGGCTGGCGGTCACGGCCATGCCGAATATCGACCTGCCGCTGGTCAGCGTCGTGGTCAGCCAGCCCGGCGCCGCGCCCAGCGAGCTGACGCGGCAGGTGATCCAGCCCATCGAGGATTCCATCGCCTCGATCACCGGCGTGCGGCACATCACCTCGTCCGCGACCGACAGTTCGGCCCGCATCTATGTCGAATTCGAGCTGGAAACCGATACCGACCGCGCCGTCAACGACGTCAAGGACGCGGTGGCCAATGTCCGCGCCGACCTGCCGGAATCCATCGTCGAGCCGCTGATCCACCGCATCGACGTCAGCGGCATGGCGATCCTGACCTATGCCGTCAGCAATCCCGGCATGAGCATCGAGCAGCTGTCGGATTTTGTCGACGACGTGGTGTCGCGGGACCTGTCCACCGTGCCGGGTGTCGCCAGCATCACCCGCATCGGCGGTGCCGACCGCCAGATCAATGTCGAGCTGGACCCCGACCGCATCATGGCCTTCGGGCTGACGGCTGCCGAGATCTCGGACCAGCTGCGGGCCAAGAACATCGACATGGGCGGCGGCCGGGGCGATCTGGCCGGCACGGAATATTCCATCCGCGCGCTGGGATCGGCGGGCGACGTGGCCCGGCTGGCCGCGACGCCGATCCTGATCGGGGGCGGGCGGACGGTGCGGCTGGACCAGCTGGGCAGCGTCACCGACGGCGCCAGCGAGGAACGCAAGTTCGCGCTGCTCGACGGCCAGCCCGTGGTCGCCTTCGGCGTCTTCCGCGCCAGCGGCGAATCCGATCTGGAGGCCGGCGACGGCACCAAGGCCCGCATCGCCGAGATCGAGGCGCGCAATCCCGGCACCCGCATCACCCTGATCGACGATGCGACGACCTATACCTCGGGCAGCTACCATTCCACGATGGAGACGCTCTACGAGGGCGCGGCGCTGGCGGTGGTGGTGGTGTTCCTGTTCCTGAGGAACTGGCGGGCGACGCTGATCGCCGCCGTGGCGCTGCCCCTGTCGATCATCCCGACCTTCTTCGTCATGCACTGGCTGGGCTTCACGCTGAACGGCATCAGCCTGCTGGCGATCACCCTTGTCACCGGCATCCTGGTCGACGACGCCATCGTCGAGATCGAAAACATCGTGCGGCACATCAACATGGGCGTTCCCGCCTATGAGGCCAGCATGGAGGCCGCGAACGAGATCGGCCTGACCGTCATCGCCATCAGCTTCTCGATCGTCGCGGTCTTTGCCCCGGTCAGCTTCATGGGCGGGATTCCGGGCCAGTATTTCAAGCAATTCGGCTTGACCGTCGCGGTTTCGGTGCTGTTCTCGCTTCTGGTGGCGCGGCTGATCACGCCGATGCTGGCCGCCTATTTCCTGCGCGACAACACCCGCCTGGCCGAGGAGCGCGACGGGCCGGTGCTGCGGACGCTGATGGCGGTGCTGGCCTGGACGCTGCGCCATCGCGGCCTGACGCTGCTGATGGGGCTGGGGGTCTTTGCCGGCTCGATCTTTTCCGCCACGCTGCTGCCGACCGAATTCATCCCGGCCTCGGATGTCGGCCGCAGCCAGATCACCATCGAATTGCCGCCCGGCGCCACGGTGTCGGAAACCGAGGCGGCGGCGCGGATGATCTCGCAGCGCATCGGCGCGGTGCCCGAGGTGCGCTCGGTCTTCGTCAATGGCGGAGAGGACGACGTGGCCAAGGCCAAGCTGATGGTCAATTACGGCCCCAAGGAAGAGCGCGAGCGGTCGAGCTTCGTCATCGAGGACGAGTTGAAGCGCGACCTGTCGCAGGTTCCGGACCTGAGGATCAACTTCCAGAACGAAGAGGGCAATGCCGACCTGCAGGTCTCGGTCCTTGGGGACAGCGAGGAGGGCGCGGCCGAGGCGGCCGAGCGGCTGATGGCGGCGATGAAGACCCTGTCCACGCTGGAGGGGGTCACATCCTCGGCCAGCCTGCAGCGGCCCGAGATCCAGATCCATCCGCGCCCCGAGGTCGCGGCGCAGCTGGGCGTCACCGCCAGCGCGCTGGCGACGACGCTGCGGGTGGCGACGCTGGGCGACACGGAATCGAACCTGGCCAAGTTCAACACCGGCGACAAGCAGATCCCGATCATGGTGCGGCTGGACGAGACCGCCCGGCGCGACCTGATGACGGTGCGCAACCTGCGGGTGCCAAGCTCGGCCGGGCAGGTGCCGCTGGAGGTGGTGGCGGATGTGTCGATCTCGGCCGGGGCGACCGAGATCGGGCGCTACGACCGGCGCTATCGCACCACGGTGTCGGCGAACCTGGCGGGCGGGGCGCTGCTGGGGCCGGTGAACGCGCAGGTCACGGCCTTGCAGAGCCAGGTCGAACTGCCGGCGGGAACCCAGATCCAGCCCTCGGGCGATGCCGAGATCATGGCCGAGGTGTTCCAGGCCTTCACCGTGGCGATGATCTCGGGCGTGCTGCTGACCTATGTGGTTCTGGTGCTCTTGTTCCACAATTTCGTCACCCCGGTCTCGATCCTGATGTCGCTGCCGCTGGCCATCGGCGGCGCGATCCTGGCGCTGTTCCTGACCGGCAATTCCATCAGCATGGCGGTGGTGATCGGCTTCCTGATGCTGATGGGGATCGTGACCAAGAACGCCATCATGCTGGTGGAATTCGCCGTCAGCTCCATGGACCAGGGCGTGGAGAAGCGCGCGGCGATCCTGGATGCGGTGCACAAGCGGGCCCGGCCCATCGTGATGACCACCATCGCCATGACGGCGGGCATGGTGCCCTCGGCCCTCGGCACCGGCGAAGGGGCCGAGTTCAGCTCGCCCATGGCCATCGCGGTGATCGGGGGGCTGCTGCTTTCGACGCTGCTGTCGCTGCTGTTCGTGCCGTCGCTGTTCTCGGTCATCCATGGCGGGCAGGTGCGGGTGGCGCGCTGGCTGCGGCGGCGGATCGGGCTGAACGCGGCACCGGAGGCGGCGGGCGAGTGAAGCCGCTGCCGGGGGCTTCGCGCCCCCGGACCCCCGCGGGATATTTGGACAAGAAAGAAGAAAGGGGGCCGCCGGCCCCCTTTGCGGTTCATGCTGCCCGGATCAGGCCAGCATGCCCATCGGGTTTTCCAGGTGCTTGACGATGGCTTCCAGCAGCTGGGCGCCGAGGGCGCCGTCGATCACCCGGTGGTCGACCGAGAGGGTCATCGACATGACGTTGCGGACCACCACCTCGCCATTCTCGACCACCGGGGTCTGGATGCCGGCACCGACGGCGAGGATCGCGCCATGCGGCGGGTTGATCACCGCGTCGAAATTCTCGATCCCGAACATGCCGAGGTTGGAGATGGCGAAGCTGCCGCCCTGGTATTCGTGGGGCGCGAGCTTCTTGGTCTTGGCGCGGGTGGCCAGGTCCTTCATCTCGGCCGAGAGGGCAGACAGCGCCTTTTGCTGCGCGTCCTTCAGCACCGGGGTGAAGAGCCCGCCTTCGATCGCCACCGCGACAGCCACGTCCGAAGGCTTCAGCTTCAGGATGCGGTCACCGGCCCAGACCGCGTTCGCATCCGGCACCTCTTGCAGGGCCAGCGCGCAGGCCTTGATGATGAAGTCGTTCACCGACAGTTTCACGCCCCGCGATTCCAGCTGCTTGTTCAGCATGGCGCGGAACTTCATCAGCTCGTCGAGCTTCGCGGACCGGCGCAGGTAGAAATGCGGGATGGTCTGCTTGGCTTCCGACAGGCGCGCGGCGATGGTGCGGCGCATGCCGTCCAGCGCCACCTCCTCGGTCTCGCGGTCGGCATAGATCTTGAGGATGGTTTCCGCGGAGGGGCCGGCGGGGGCTGCGGCCGCCGGGGCGGGAGCGGCGGCTTTCGGGGCATCGGTGGCGGCAGGCTTGGCCGCGCCGGGCTTGGCGCCCTCGACATCCGCCTTGACGATGCGGCCATGCGGGCCCGAGCCCTGGACCGAAGCGAGGTCGATGCCCTTTTCTGCCGCAATGCGCCGCGCCAGGGGCGAGGCGAAGATGCGCCCGCCCTCGGCCGATTTCGGCGCGGCCGGGGCAGGGGCTGCGGCTGCCGCCGGTGCCGGGGCGGCTTCGGCTTTCGTCGCCTCGGGCCTGGCTTCCGCCTTTGGCGCCGGCGCCGCGCCGATGTCGTCGGCGGATTCGCCCTCCTCCAGCAGCACCGCGATGGGGGTGTTGACCTTGACCCCCGCAGTGCCCTCTGCGATCAGGATCTTGCCCAGCTTGCCTTCGTCGACGGCCTCGAATTCCATCGTGGCCTTGTCGGTCTCGATCTCGGCCAGGATGTCGCCGGATTTGACCTCGTCGCCCTCTTTGACCAGCCATTTGGCCAGCGTGCCCTCTTCCATGGTCGGAGAAAGCGCGGGCATCAGGATTTCTGTCGGCATCTCGCTCGCTCCTTAACGGTAGGTGACTTTCTTGACCGCGGCCACGACCTCGTCCGAGGTGATCAGCGCGTGCTTTTCAAGGTTCGCGGCATAGGGCATGGGCACGTCCTTGCCGGTGCAGTTGATCACCGGCGCGTCGAGATAGTCGAAGGCGTTCTCCATGATATGGGCCGAGAGGTGGTTGCCGATCGAGGCGACCGGGAAGCCTTCCTCCACCGTCACGCAGCGGTTGGTGCGCTTTACCGATTCGATCAGCGTGGCGTAGTCGATGGGGCGCAGGGTGCGCAGGTCGATCACCTCTGCCTCGATGCCTTCCGACGCCAGTTTCTCGGCCGCTTCGAGCGCATGGACCATGCCGATGCCGAAGCTGACCAGGGTCACGTCCTTGCCGGGGCGCACGATCTTCGCCTTGCCGAAGGGGATGGTGAAATCGTCAAGATCCGGCACCTCGAAGCTGCGGCCGTAGAGGATTTCGTTTTCCAGGAAGATCACCGGGTTCGGGTCGCGGATCGCCTGCTTCAGCAGGCCCTTCGCATCGGCCGCCGAATAGGGCATCACCACCTTGAGGCCGGGGATCTGCGCATACCAGGCCGCGTAATCCTGGCTGTGCTGGGCCGCCACGCGCGCGGCGGCGCCGTTCGGGCCGCGGAAGACGATGGGGCAGCCCATCTGGCCACCGGACATGTAAAGCGTCTTGGCGGCCGAGTTGATGATATGGTCGATGGCCTGCATGGCGAAGTTGAAGGTCATGAACTCGACGATCGGGCGCAGCCCGGCCATGGCGGCGCCGGTGCCGATGCCGGCAAAGCCGATTTCCGAGATCGGCGTATCGACCACGCGGCGCGGGCCGAACTTGTCCAGAAGGCCCTGGCTGATCTTGTAGGCGCCCTGGTATTCGCCGACTTCCTCGCCCATCAGGAAGACGGTCTCGTCGCGGTTCATTTCCTCTTCCATGGCCTCGCGCAGGGCCTCGCGCACGGTCATGGTCTTCATCGGCGTGCCGTCCGGCCAGTCGGGCGACTGGTCCGCGACCGGAGCCGGGGCAGGGGCGGCCGCCTCGGCCGGGGCGGACGGAGCCTCGGCCCTGGCCTCGGCGGGTGCGGCCTCGGCGGGCGCCTCGGCCTTCGGCGCCGGGACGGCATCGGCGGATTCGCCTTCCTCGACCAGCACGGCGATGGGGGTGTTGACCTTGACCCCCTGGGTGCCCTCGGCGATCAGCAGCTTGCCGAGGATGCCCTCGTCGACGGCCTCGAATTCCATCGTGGCCTTGTCGGTCTCGATCTCGGCGAGGATGTCGCCGGATTTCACGCTATCGCCTTCCTTGACCAGCCATTTGGCCAGCGTGCCTTCCTCCATGGTCGGCGACAGGGCGGGCATCAGGATTTCGGTTGCCATGGTTCCCTCCCCTCAGGCGTTCTGTTCCGCGCCGCCCTGCGGCACTTCCTTGGCGTAGATATCGGTCCAGAGCTCTTCCAGCGGCGGCTCGGGGCTTTCCTTGGCGAATTCGGCGGAATCGTTCACGATATCCTTGATTTCCTTGTCGATGGCCTTGAGGTCCTCTTCGGAGGCGTGCTTGCCGGTCAGCAGCAACTCGCGCACATGCTCGATGGCGTCGCGCTCGTCGCGCATCTTCTGCACTTCCTCGCGGGTGCGGTATTTCGCCGGGTCGGACATGGAATGGCCGCGATAGCGATAGGTCATGACTTCGAGGATGTAGGGCCCCTTGCCGGCGCGGCAATGCGCCACGGCCTTCTCGCCCGCGGCCTTGACCGCCAGCACGTCCATGCCGTCCACCTGTTCGCCCTTGATGCCGAAAGCCTCGCCGCGGCCGAAGAGCGTGGTCGACTTGGTCGAACGCTTCATCGAGGTGCCCATGGCATACTGGTTGTTCTCGATGACGAAGACCACCGGCAGTTCCCAGAGCTCTGCCATGTTGTAGGTCTCGTAGACCTGGCCCTGGTTCGAGGCGCCGTCGCCGAAATAGACGAAGGTGACGTTGTCGTTGCCGAGATACTTGTCGGCGAAGGCCAGGCCGGCACCCAGCGGCACCTGCGCTGCGACGATGCCGTGGCCGCCGTAGAAATGCTTCTCGCGGCTGAACATGTGCATCGAGCCGCCCTTGCCCTTGGAATAGCCGCCGATGCGGCCGGTCAGCTCGGCCATCACGCCGCGGGCTTCCATGCCGCAGGCCAGCATGTGGCCGTGGTCGCGATAGGAGGTGATGCGCTTGTCGCCTTCCTTGGCGGCGGCCTCGAGGCCGACGACGACGGCCTCCTGCCCGATATAGAGATGGCAGAAGCCACCGATCAGGCCCATGCCGTAAAGCTGGCCGGCCTTTTCCTCGAATCGCCGGATCAACAGCATGTCGCGGTAGTATTTGAGCAGCTCGTCCTTGGACACGTTGGACGTGTTCTGCCTGGCTGCGGGCTTTCTGACCATGGGCCTCCTCCTCGGGGCGGGGATAGTTCAGCGTTAAACTAATTCTAGGCGAAGCTTTCGGGGGAAGTAAACCGGACTCGTGCATCCGTCCAGAGGGCAGATGCGGAAAGCCGCTTGCGCCGGGGAAATAGTCGAGCTGCGCAGGGGGCATCGCCGCGTCCTGGGGCGCGGGCGCAGGGGTATTTGGGCAACAGAGAAGGCGCGGCCGATGTCTGCGGGAGGCTCAGCGGATGATGATCTCGTCGGCCCGCACCAGGCCCAGCACGTCGCGGGCGCGTTCGTCCAGCAGGTCGAGGTCGAGATAGTCGTCCGACAGGCGGCGGGTCAGGTTGCGCATCCGGTCCACCTCGGCCTGCAGCTTGTCGCGCTGCTGGACCAGTTCCTGCGTTTCGGCCTGCAGCTGCACCCGCCGCAGGATGCCCGAAGGGCCCTGCACCGCCGCATAGGCGAAATAGACGCCCAGAAGGATCATCACGACGAAGAAGATGATGGCGCTGATCGACAGGCGTTGGGTCATAGGCTGCTCGGCGGCTGCTCGCTGGTTTCGGGCGATCATGCCACAGGCGCGGGGCGGGGGGAATCCCCCGCGGGGCCGCGCAGGATGTCGTCGAGCACCAGGGCCATGACCCGGGCGGAATCCCGCATATCGTCCACCCCCACCCATTCGTCGGGCTGGTGCGCCAGGGCCAGCACGCCGGGGCCGTAGGCAATGCAGTTTTTCAGCTTGCCGATGCGGTCGATATGCTTCTGGTCGTAGGTGCCGGGGCTGACCACATAGCCGGCTTCGCGGCCCAGCACCCGTTGGATGGCGGCGGCGGTCGAGCGCACCACCGGCGCCTCGCGGTCGGTCATGCTGGGGATCACCTCGAACAGGTCGCGGATTTCATAGGAGAATCCGGGGCGTTGCGCCCTGACCTGTTCGAGCAGCGCGGTGACCTCGCGCTTTACTTCCGAGAGCTCCTCCTCGATCAGGAAGCGGCGGTCGATCACGATGCGGCAGCGGTCGGCGACGCAGGGCGCCGGCAGGCCGGTGAAGTCCGGGCCGTGATCCGGTTCGCCGCCATGGATCGAGTTGATGTTCAGGGTCGAGTTCCGCGCGCCTTCGGGGATCACCGGCATCTGGGTCCGCTTGGTCATCAGCAGCGGGAACAACGTGCGCTCCATTTCTTCCAGCACCGCGCCCATGTGGCGGATGGCGCTGTCGCCCAGGAAGGGCATCGAGCCGTGGGCGATGCGGCCATGCGTCTCGATCTCGGCCCACCAGACGCCGCGATGGCCCAGGCAGATGCGGTCCTTGTGCAGCGGCTCGGGGATGATGACATGGCCGACATGGGCGAAGGCGCCCTGTTCGGCAAGATAGGCCACGCCGCCGAATCCGCCCGATTCCTCGTCCGCGGTGGCGCTGATCTCGATCTGGCCGGGATGGTCGGGGTAAAGCGCGATGAAGGCCTCGGCCGCGATGATGCTGGCGGCCAAGCCCCCCTTCATGTCGCAGGCGCCGCGGCCGTAGATGCGGCCGCCCTCCAGTTCCGCGGCGAAGGGATCGCGCCTCCAGCCATGGCCGACCTCGACCACGTCGTGATGGCTGTTGAAATGCACGCATTCGCCGGGCGGGCCGCCCCGATGCCGGGCGACCAGGTTCCAGCGCGGAAAGGCTTCGCTGTCGCCGGGCGCGCCATGGGCGCGGATCAGTTCGCAGGCCCAGCCCTGCGGCGCCAGCCGGGCCTGCAGGTATTCGCAGATCTCGCGATAGTTGCGGCCCGGCGGGTTCAGCGTCGGGATGCGGATCAGATCCCGGGTCAGGCGGACCAGGTCGTCGCGGCGGTTCTCGATCTCACGGGCAAGCGCGTCCATGGCGCAAGGCTAGGCCGGGCGCGGCGGCGCCGCAATGGGGTCATTGACAGTCGCGGCGCGGGGGCCTTCCATGGGGCAGGCTTTTCGCAACCAGGGTCGGCCCGATGATCGCCTTTCTTCGCCTGATCGGCATGGTCCTGATCGTCGAGCTGATCTTCTATGCGCTGATCTGGATCTATATCCGCAGCCTGCGCCGGGAAGAGCTTGAAAAGGAATGGGATCGCCGCCATCCCGAGCGCGCGGGCCCGTCCCCGGAACGCGCCGAGTTCGTGCGGCGTTCGATGGTGGGCTTCAGCAAGACCCTGCGGGCGCGGCTCGTCGGGCTGGTGCTGGTCCTGCCGGTGGTCGCGATCGTCGTGATCATCGTGATCGTGAACTACAATTGAGGGGGCGCCGATGCGCTGGTTCCTGACCGTCCTTGGGGTGATCTTCGGGATCGCGGTCTTTTCATTCCTGGACTACACGCTGCCCTCGAAGCAGACGGTCCGCATCACCAACACCTACAACCGCCTGACCGACATCGGCGCGAATGCGTTCTTCTATGCCTCGCCCGACACCGGCACGGTTCAGAACGCCCAAGGGCAGCGCGACGTGCGCTTCATCGACACGGTGCGCCCGAACGGCAAGCCCTATGTCTATCGCAACGAGGATACCGGCTGGATCTGGCCGCCCTATTTCAAATACGACAGCTCGAACCTGCATGCGCAGGCGACGGACCTGCGCTCGACCGCGGCCAATCCCGAATGGGTCAGCGTGACTTCTTACGGCTGGCGCATCGCCTGGCTTTCGGTCTATCCGAACGCCATCTCGATCAAGCCGGTGGCGGGGCCCGAGGTGAAGCCCTTCAACTGGGCGGCGCAGATCATCCTGCTGATCCTGGGGGCGCTCTTGTTCCTGCTCTGGCGCATGTGGAACCAGTTCCGCGAGCGGACCATCGACCCGGCCGTGCGCTCCGCCGATGCGGCCTGGGACCGGCTCGACGCCCGGGCGGACGCGGCCCGCGACCGGGCGCGCGGGCGCATGCGGCGCTGGTGGGACGGGCTGCGGGGGCGCTGAGCCATGGACCGCAAGAACCCCGGCACCGATTTCAGCCTCGACTGGTTCGAGACCATCCAGGTCAACACCCCGGCGGCCGAGCGCCGTGCCGCAAGCCTGACCGCCCGCCGCAGCCTGAAGAAGGAATGGCAGGCGGCCTGGCTGCTGAACGCGGTGCGCTGCATCGACCTGACCACGCTGTCGGGCGACGACACGCCCGACCGTGTGGCGCGGCTGTGCGCCAAGGCGCGCCAGCCGGTCGATGCGGGCCAGTTGGCGGCGCTGGGGGTCGAGCATCTGACCACCGGCGCGGTCTGCGTCTATCCGACCATGGTGGCGGCGGCGAAACGCGCCTTGCAGGGCACGGCGATCCCGGTGGCCTCGGTCGCGACCGGCTTTCCCGCCGGGCTGATGCCGCTCGACCTGCGGCTGGCCGAGATCCGCTATGCGCTGGATCAGGGCGCGGATGAGATCGACATCGTGATTTCCCGCGCGCTGGTGCTGCGCGGTGAATGGGCGGCGCTTTACGACGAGATCTGCGAGATGCGCGAGGCTTGCGGCCATGCCCGGATGAAGGCGATCCTGGCGACGGGCGAGCTCAAGACCCTGGGCAATGTCGCCAAGGCCAGCCATGTCGCCATGCAGGCCGGCGCCGATTTCATCAAGACCTCGACCGGGAAGGAGCCGGTAAACGCCACGTTGCCGGTGTCGCTGGTCATGCTGCGCGCGATCCGCGACTATCGCGACCGGACCGGCTTTGCCGTGGGCTTCAAGCCGGCGGGCGGGCTGAAGACGGCGAAGGACGCGCTGAACTGGCAGGTGCTGATGGCCGAGGAACTGGGCCGCGACTGGCTGCGGGCGGATCTGTTCCGCATCGGCGCCAGCTCGCTTCTGGCCGATATCGAGCGGCAGATTTCCCATCACGTCACCGGGCGCTACGCTGCCGCCCATCGTCTGGCCGCGGGGTGAACATGCCGAAGGTAAGCGAGATCATGGAAAGCATGGAATACGGCCCCGCGGCCGAGGATGCCTCTGCCGTCCGCGACTGGCTGCGCGAACGCGGCCGCTTCGGCCATTTCATCGCCGGGCGCTTCACCCGGCCGGGCGAGACCTTCGCCAGCCGCGATCCCTCGACCGGCGAGGAACTGGCGCAGGTGACGCAGGGCACCGCCCGCGACGTGATGAAGGCGGTGCGTGCCGCCCGCCGGGCGCAGCGCGGCTGGGGCGCCATGCCCGGCCATGTGCGGGCGCGCTTTCTCTATGCCATCGCCCGGACGATCCAGAAGCGCGAGCGGTTCCTGGCGGTGCTGGAGACGCTCGACAACGGCAAGCCGATCCGCGAAAGCCGCGACATCGACGTGCCGCTGGTGGTGCGGCATTTCTACCATCATGCCGGCTGGGCCGAACTGGCCGAGACCGAGTTTCCCGGCCATGGCCCGCTGGGCGTATGCGGCCAGATCATCCCGTGGAATTTCCCGCTGCTGATGCTGGCCTGGAAGGTGGCGCCGGCGCTGGCCGCCGGCAATACCGTGGTGCTGAAGCCCGCCGAATTGACGCCGCTGACCGCGCTGGCCTTTGCCGAGATCTGCGCCCATGTCGGCCTGCCCGCCGGGGTGGTCAACATCGTCACCGGCGACGGCGAGACCGGCGCGGCGCTGGTCGCGGCCCCGGTGGACAAGATCGCCTTCACCGGCTCGACCGAGGTCGGGCGCGGTATTGCCCGCGCCGTGGCCGGCTCGGGCAAGCGGCTGACGCTGGAACTGGGCGGCAAGTCGCCTTTCGTGGTCATGGAGGATGCCGACCTGGACGCCGCCGTCGAGGGCGTGGTCGACGGGGTCTGGTTCAACCAGGGCGAGGTCTGCTGCGCCGGCTCGCGCATCCTGGTCGCCGAAGCGGTCGCCGCGCGCTTCGAGGCGCTGTTGCGGGCGCGGATGGGCAAGCTGCGGCTTGGCGCGCCGCTCGACAAGTCCACCGATGTGGGCGCCATCGTCGACCCGGTGCAAAAGGACCGCATCCTGCGCATCCTCGACCGGGCGACCGCCGCCGGGGCGGAACTGGTCGGCGGCGCGGCGGCACCGGGTTGCTTCATCGCGCCGGGCTATCTGCGAAACATCGCCCCCGCCAATCCCGGCATGGTCGAGGAGATCTTCGGCCCCATCGCCACGCTCTCGACCTTCCGCACCCCGGACGAGGCGGCGGACCTGGCCAACAACACCCGCTACGGGCTGGCGGCCTCGGTCTGGTCGGAAAGCGCCACGGTGGCGACCGACATGGCGGCCCGGATCAAGGCCGGCGTGGTCTGGGTGAATTGCGCCAACCTCTTCGACGCGGCCGCACCCTTTGGCGGCATGCGCGATTCGGGCTATGGCCGCGAGGGCGGGCGCGAGGGGATGCTGGATTATCTGGCCGCCCCCGTCGCCGCGCAGCGCGACCCGGTGCCGGCGGACATCGCCCCGGCCGAGGCGTCCGAGGAAAGCGCCGGGATCGACCGCACCGTCAAGCTTTATATCGGTGGCGCGCAGAAACGGCCGGACGGGGGTGCGAGCTACCTCGCACAGGACGAGCTGGTGCCGCTGGGCAATCGCAAGGACATCCGCAACGCGGTCGAGGCGGCGGGGTCCGCGCTGGCGAAATGGCAGGGCCTGGGCGGTCACGGCCGGGCGCAGGTGCTGTATTTCCTGGCCGAGAACCTGGCGCAGCGCCGTGCCGAATTCGCCGGTTACGCCAGCCCGGCCGAGGTCGATGCCGCCATCCGCCGCTGCTTCTTCTATGCCGGTTTTGCCGACAAATACGACGGCGCCACGGTCTCGGCCAAGCCCGGCCACCTGTGCCATGTCCAGCCCGAGCCGCATGGCGTCATGGGGCAGGTCGCACCGACGGCCGCGCCGCTCGCCGGTTTCATGGCCCTGGTGCTGCCGGCCATCGCCATGGGCAATGCCGTGGTGGCGATCCCCTCGCAGGACCGGCCGATGGCGGCCCTGACGCTGGCGCAGGTCCTGGCCTGCTCGGACGTTCCGGGCGGCGTGGTCAATATCGTCAGCGGCCCGCGCGATGCGCTGGCGGGGATGCTGGCCGCGCATGACGGCGTCTCGGCGATCTGGCACGCCGGGCAGGGCGAGGGGCTGGCCGAACTGCAGCGCGCCGCGGCCGAGACCCTGATCCCGGTCTGGACCCCAGCGTCCCGCGACTGGAACGGCCCGCAGGCGCAGGGCCGCGAATTCCTGCGCGCCGCCAGCCGCAGCAAGACCATCTGGCTGCCCTATGGCGCGCTTCCCGCCGGCACCGGCAGCGCGGCCTATTAGCGGCGCTGGTCCGGTCGTGGGCGGCGCATGGCGTTGTCATCGCTGCGCCCGGGGGGCACAATCGGACTGCCTCAGCATCGGAATCGCCGCATGTATGTCCCCCCGCATTTTCAGGAGATCAGCCCCGACGAGATCGCCGCGGTCATCCAGGCTGCGCCTCTGGCCTGTATCGTGGCGCAGACGGATGACGGGCTGATCGCCAACCATATCCCGCTGCTCGCCGCGCCGGACGGCACGCTGATCGGCCATGTGGCCCTGGCCAACGACATGCACCGGCTGATCCCCGACGGGCAGGAGGTGCTGGCGATCTTTCGCGGCGAGGATGCCTATGTCTCGCCGAATTTCTATCCCAGCAAGCCCGAGCATCACCGGCACGTCCCGACCTGGAATTATCAGGTGGTGCATGTCTATGGCGGCATCACCTTCCAGCATGACGAGCATGCCAAGCGCGCCGCGGTCGGCCTGCTGACCCGCAACCACGAGCGCCGCCTGAACGGGCCCGAGGCTTGGCGCATGGCCGATGCGCCGGCCGATTACCTGCAGCAGATGCTGGGCGGCATCGTCGCCTTCCGCATTGCGGTGCGCAGGACGCTGGCGAAATCGAAGCTCAGCCAGAACCGCGAGGCGCGCGACTATCTGGGCGCGATCGCCGGGCTGCAGGCCAGCGGGCACGAGGCCTTGGCCGAACGAATGGCCCGGCGCCTGCCCGGCAAGGATTGACCCGCGCAGGCGACCCTGCCGGAAAGGCCGGATTTGCGGCGGGCGCGAAGGCCGGCAAGACGTCCTGCGGGCGCTTGTCCGGCTTCGGCGCTGTGGCGGCCGGCGGCGATCAAGCGCCCCCGCCCCGCCACCCGGGCGGATCGCGCCTGAACCACGCCCCGCCCCAGCACCGATCTTAAGCCGAGCGCAGCCAGCGCAGCCCGGCCTCGGTCGAGGTGCGGGGGGTGTATTCCGCCCCGACCCAGCCCCGATAGCCCGCGCCGTCGACGGCGCGCAGCAATTCGGCGAAGTCGATATCGCCCTGGCGCGGCTCGTGCCGTCCGGGACAGCCGGCGATCTGGATATGCCGCACGCGGGCGGCATGGCGTTCCCAGACCGCCAGCGCGTCGCCATGGATCATCTGCGCCTGGTAGGCGTCGAATTGCAGCCCCAGATTGGCCGCGCCGACGGCATCGATGATCTCGGCCGCGAGGTCGAAACTGTCGAGATAATAGCCCGGCATGTCGGTGCGGTTCATCGGCTCGATGGTCAGGCTGGCGCGCGGCGCCCGGCGGCAGGCCCATTTCAGGTTCTCGACGAAGCTGCGCCGCGCCTCGGGCCCTTCGGCCTTGCCTGCCATCACGTGCAGGTGCTGCACCCCCAGCGCCTTGGCAAAGCGCAGGGCGCGGTCGAAGTCGCTGCGAAACCGGGTCTCGTTGCCCGGCTCGGCGGCGAAGCCGCGCGGGCCGCCGGCCCAGTTCGGCGGCGGCGTGTTCATCAGCACGAACTCCACCCCCGCCGCCTGCGCGGCCTGGGCCAGCTCCTTGACCGCGAGATCATAGGGAAACAGGATCTCGACCCCGTGAAAGCCCGCCCGCCTTGCGGCGGCGAAGCGTTGCAGCATGGGCAGTTCGGTGAACAGATAGGTCAGATTGGCGGCGAATCGCGCCATGATCAGGGCTCCAGAGGAAAGGCCGTCCCTCCCGATCGCACTTCCATACGCCCGTTTTCGCCGGGCATAGCCGCATCGGCCAGTCGGTAGAATGTCTTGCGGTCGATCAGCGCCCAAAGACCGCGGCGGATATGGACATAGGGACGGGGTTCCTCGGCCGTCCCGCGCAGCTCGATCGCATGCTCGGGGCCGGCCGTCACCCGGTCGCCCACATTGGTGGTAAAGACGATGGTCTCGCCGATTTCGGCGTCCACGGCGATGAAGGGCGCATCGACCACGCGGATGCCGACCTTTTCAACCGGGGTGACCAGAAAGTAATCGTTACCCTCGCGCTTCAGGATCGAGGCGAAGAGCCGCACCATTTCCGGCCGGCCAATGGGGGTGCCGTTGTAGAACCAGCTGCCGTCGGCGCGGATTTCCATGTCCAGATCGCCGCAGAAGGGCGGATTCCACAGATGCACCGGCGGCGGCCCCTTTTTCGAGGCGCGGCTGGCCGCGGCGGCGATTCCGGCCGCATCGCTCACGGCATTGTCAGTCTTTTCCTCCATTCCCTGTGGACCCCGTCACCCCTGCCTTTATGTTGTCCTAGAACAGAAACGGGGCGTTGTCATGGCCGAGAATGAGAAACTGGTTTCCGAAGTCCTGACGCTGACCGACCGCCTGGCGCAGGCCCGCGCCAGTGTCGAGCACCGCTTCGTCGGCCAGCATGCCGTGGTCGAGCAGGTTCTGGCCGCGATCCTGTCGGGGGGGCATGCGCTGCTGGTCGGCCAGCCGGGCCTGGGCAAGACCATGCTGGTCGATACGCTGGCCACCGTGCTGGGCCTCGATACCGCGCGCATCCAGTTCACCCCCGACCTGATGCCGGCCGACATCCTGGGCTCCGAGGTGCTGGACATCCGGCCCGACGGCACCCGCGCCTTTCGCTTCATCGAGGGGCCGGTCTTTACCCAGCTTCTGATGGCCGACGAGATCAACCGGGCCAGCCCGCGCACGCAATCCGCGCTGCTGCAGGCCATGCAGGAGGGCGAGGTCACCATCGGCGGCGAGCATCGCCCGCTGGGCCGGCCCTTCCACGTCCTTGCCACGCAGAACCCGATCGAGCAGGAGGGCACCTATCCGCTGCCCGAGGCGCAGCTGGACCGGTTCCTTCTGCAGATCGACGTGGACTATCCCGACCGCGACACCGAGCGCGCCATCCTGCTGGCGACGACCGGGACCGAACAGGGCCAGGCGCATGCCGTTTTCGACGCGGCGGGGCTGGTCGCGGCGCAGGCGCTGATCCGGCGCATGCCGGTGGGCGAGACGGTGCTGAACGCGATCCTCGACCTGGTGCGGGCGGCACGGCCCGGCGCGCCCGAGGCGCCGGGCTGGATGGCCGACACCCTGGTCTGGGGGCCGGGGCCGCGCGCCGCGCAGGCGCTGACCCTGGTCACGCGCGCCCGCGCTGCGCTGAACGGCCGCTTTGCGCCGACGCTGGACGACGTCGAAGCCATGGCCGCCCCGGTGCTGCGCCACCGCATGGCGCTGAGCTTCGCCGCCCGCGCCCGCGGCGAGACCATCGAGGGGGTTATCGCGCGCCTGCTCGACGATCGGATGCGGGCGGCGGCGTGAGACCCGCGGCCGATCAGCTTCGCGCCCGGGCCGAGGCTGCCTCGGCCGCCTTGCCGGCGCTGATGCTGTCGGCCGAGCGGCTGGCGGCGGCGCTGGTGCCGGGGGCGCATGGCCAGCGCCGTGCCGGCATGGGCGAGGATTTCTGGCAATACCGCCCCGCCACGGCGGGCGACACGGCACGCAGCATCGACTGGCGCCGCTCGGCCCGGTCGGATGCGCAATTCGTCCGCGACCGCGAGGCGCAGGTGGCGCAATCGGCGGCGATCTGGGTCTCGGCCGCGGCGGGCATGGATTACGCCGGCGGCGCGGACCGGCAAGCCAAGCGCGACCGCGCCGAGCTGCTGGCGCTGGCGCTGGCCATGGCGCTGCTGGCCGGGGGCGAGCGCGTGGCGCTGGCAGGCCAGCCGCCGCGCCCCGGCCGCCTGCAGGCCGAGCGCATGGCCGAGGCGCTGGTCGCGCGCCCGGCGCTGGACCGCGACGAGGACGCCCCCCCGGCCGAGGCCCTGCGTCCCGGCCAGCGGATCGTTCTGTTCGACGATTTCCTGGGCGATCCGCAGCCGGTTCTGGACTACCTTGCCCGCGCCGCCGGCCTGGGGGTGCAGGGCGTGCTGATGCAGGTGCTGGATCCCGACGAGGACGGCTTTCCCTGGCGGGGGGCGGTGCTGTTCCGTTCGGCCTCGGGCGCGCTGCGCCATGACACGCGCGACGCGGGCGGGCTGCGCACGGCCTATCTGGCGCGGCTGGCCGAGCGGCGCGAGGTGCTGTCGCGCGCCGCCGCCACGGCGGGCTGGCATTTCGGCATGCATGATACCGGGGCCCCGCCCTCGCAGGCGCTGCTCTGGCTCTGGTCGGTGCTGGAGGGCTGATGCTGCTGATCGGTCCCATCGGCTTCCTGACGCCCTGGATTCTGGCGGCGCTGGCGGCGCTGCCGGTGCTGTGGCTGATCCTGCGCGCCATGCCGCCCTCGCCGAAGCTGGTGCGGTTTCCCGGCACGCGGCTGCTTCTGGGGCTCAGGGATCCGCATCCGGTGGCGCGGCATACGCCCTGGTGGCTGCTTCTGCTGCGGGTGCTGGCGATCGCGGCGCTGATCCTGGGCTTTGCCGGCCCGGTGTGGAAGCCCTCGCCGGATCAGGGCGGGCAGGGCCCCCTGCTGATCGTGATGGATGCCGGCTGGGCCGCCGCGCCCGATTGGCCGCAGCGCCAGGCCCGCGCCCTGCGCGCGCTGGACCAGGCGGGGGCCGAGGGCCGGCCGGCGGCGCTGCTGGTGGGCGACGGCCGGGCCGAGGGCGCGCTGCCCTTCCTGCCCGCGACCGAGCTTGCCGCGCAACTGCGCGCCCTGCGCCCCGCGGCGTGGGAGACGCGCTACCCCTCGGATCCCGAGGCGGTGCTGGCCGGCGCGCCCGGCGCCCTGTCGGTGCTGTGGCTCAGCGACGGGCTGGACCATCCCGGCCGGGCGGAATGGCTGTCGGCGCTGTCCGGGCGCGGCAGCGTCACCGTGGTGCCGCCGCAGGGACCCCGCCAGTCGCTGGAGCTGGTGCCGGGCGACCAGCCGGCGCTGCGGCTGCGTTCGACCGGGGCCGCCACGTCCGAGGTGCTGGCCATCGGCCTCGATCCGCAGGGCACCCCGCGCGAGCTGGCGCGGCTGCAGCCCGGCGAGGAAGCGGAGGATCAGGGGGGCACCAGCCGGCTGGTGCCCATCGCCCTGCCTTCGGAGCTGCGCAACCGCATTACCCGCTTCGAGGTCGAGGGCCATGCCTCGGCCGGGGCGGTGGTGCTGGCTGATGACTCCTTGCGCCGGCGCAAGGTGGCGCTGGTCGGCGACGACCGCGCCAGCGAAGGCCAGCGGCTGCTTTCGCCCCTGCATTACCTGCGCCGGGCGCTGGGCCCGACCACCGACCTGATCGAGGGCGGGCTGGGCGACGTATTGCAAGCCTCGCCCGACGTGATCGTGCTGGCCGACCAGTTCGGGCTGGCCGAGACCCAGGGCTTGCGCGACTGGGTCGAGCAGGGCGGGCTGCTGATCCGCTTCTCCGGCCCGCGCATGGCGGCTTCCGAGCGGCTGAGCGAGGAACCGCTCTTGCCCGTGCGCCTGCGCGCCGGCGGGCGCGATATCGGCGGCGCGCTGAGCTGGGGCGATCCGCGCACCGTCGCGCCCTTTGCCGCCGACGGGCCCTTTGCCGGGCTTTCGGTGCGGGGCGACGCGACGGTGCGCGCCCAATTGCTGGCCGAGCCTTCGCCCGATCTTGCGGACCGCACCATCGCCCAGCTTTCGGACGGCACGCCGCTGGTCACCCGCGCGCCGCTGGGACAGGGGCAACTGGTCCTGTTTCACACCACGGCGAACGCGGAATGGTCGAACCTGGCGATTTCGGGCCTGTTCGTCGAGATGCTGGACCGGCTGGTGCGCAGCGCGCGGGCCAGCGCCGCGGCGCCCGGGGCCGACCGTGCCGAACAGCCCTTCTGGCTGCCCGAACTGGTGCTGGACGGCTTCGGCCACCCGACCGAGCCGCAGGATCCGGCGCCGGTCGCTGCCGCCGATTTCGCGCGCGGCCCGGCGCCCGGCGCGCCCGCCGGGCTTTATCGCGGCGGCGAGCGCATGGCGGCGCTGAACGCCGGCGGGCCGATCGCGCCTGCCGACTGGCCCGGCGCCCGTATCGAGCGCGCGGCGCAGGCGCCGGGGCTGGACCTGCGCGGCTGGCTGATCGCGCTGGCCGCAGCACTTCTGGCGCTGGACGCGCTGGGCAGCGCCTGGCTGGCGCGCGGCAGGCGGGGGGCGCTGGCATGAGATGGCCTGCAATCCTTGCCGCGCTGCTCTGGGCCACCGCCCTCTGGGCGCAGGACGACCCCGATCCCCGGCTGGTGCGTGCCGCCGACGAGGTCGCGCTGGCCTATATCGTCACCGGCGATGCCGAGGTCGATGCCGCCACGGAGGCGGGCCTGCGCGGCCTGTCGCAGGTGCTGACCGCCCGCACCACCGTCGAGCCGGGCGGGCCCATCGGCATAGACCCCGAGCAGGACGACCTGTCGCTGCTGACCTTTCTCTATTGGCCGGTGACCGAGGCGCAGGCGCCGCCCTCGCCGCAGGCCTATGTGCGGCTGAACCATTTCCTGCGCTCGGGCGGGATGATCCTGTTCGACACCCGGGACGGCGATATCGCCGGGCTGGGCGGGCCGGATGGCGGCGCGGCGCTGCAGGCGCTGGCCGCGCCGCTGGACATCCCGCCGCTGGCGCCCATCCCCTCCGATCATGTCCTGACCCGCAGCTATTACCTGCTCGGGGATTTTCCCGGCCGCTATCAGGGCCGCGAGGTCTGGGCCGAAGCGCCCCCCGCCGGTGCCGAGGCGGCCGAGGGCGTGCCTTTCCGCAACCTCAACGACGGCGTCTCGCCGGTCGTCATCGGCGGCAATGCCTGGGCCGAGGCCTGGGCGGTGAATGAGAACGGCCTGCCCATGTTCAGCATCGGCTCGGGCTTCGAGGGCGAACGCCAGCGCGAGATGGCCTATCGCTTCGGCGTCAACCTGATCATGTATGTGCTGACCGGGAACTACAAATCCGACCAGGTGCATGTGCCCGCCCTGCTGGAGCGGCTGCGGCAGGAGGAGGTCGTGCAATGAGCGGCCTGACCTTCGATCCGCTGCTGCCCTGGCCCTTGGTCGCGGCGCTGGCCGTGCTGGCGCTGCTGGTGGCCTTGTGGTCGCTGTGGCGGGGTTTGCGCGGCTGGGCCTGGCGCGGGATCGCCGGGCTGGCGGCCGCGGCCGCCCTGGCCGGGCCGGCGCTGGAATCGGGCATCCGCAGCAAGCTGTCGGACATCGTCATCCTGCTGGACGACCGCAGCGCCAGCCAGGCGCTGCCGGGCCGCGGCGAACAGACCGACGCAGCGGTCGAGGAACTGACCCGCCAGCTTTCCGCGCTGCCCGATACCGAGATCCGCCGCGTGACCGTGGCCGACGACCCGGACGGCACCCAGATCGGCACCGCGCTGACCCGGGCTCTGGCCGCCGAGCCGCAGACCCGTGTCGCCGGCGTGATCGCCGTCACCGACGGGCTGGCCCATGACGCGCCGATGGTCCCGGCCTCGGCCTCGGCCCCGGTGCATGTGCTGCTGACCGGGCAGGCGGGCGACTGGGATCGCCGGCTGGTGATCGAGGAGGCCCCGGCCTACGGGCTGATCGGCAAGCCCGTCACCATCCGCCTGCGCGTCGAGGACCAGGGCGCGGTTCCGCCCGAGGTGGCGCAGACCCCAGCCCGGCTTCGCATCCTGCTGGACGGAGAGGAGATGCGCGCGCTCGACCTGCCGCCCGGCGTGGCGCTGGACCTGCCGGTGGTGCCGAAGCATGCCGGGCAGAACGTGGTCTCGATCGCATTCGAGCCGCCCGAGGCCGAGGTGCCGGAACTGACCGACCGCAACAACTCGGCCGCCGTGCAGATCCAGGGCGTGCGCGACCGGCTGCGGGTGCTGCTGGTCTCGGGCGCGCCGCACGCAGGGGAAAGAACCTGGCGCAACCTGTTGAAATCGGATGCGAATGTGGACCTGATCCATTTCACCATCCTGCGGCCGCCGGACAAGATGGACGGGGTCCCGGTCGACGAGATGTCGCTGATCGCCTTTCCGACCCAGGAGCTGTTCATGGAGCGGATCCGGGATTTCGACCTGATCATCTTCGACCGCTACCGGGTGCGCGGCATCCTGCTGCCGCAATATTACGACAATATCCGCCGCTATGTCGAAGAGGGCGGCGCCATCCTGGTCTCGGCGGGCCCCGAGATGTCCTCGGTGGAGAGCCTGAACCTGTCGCCCCTGGGCGCGATCCTGCCCGCGCGCCCCACCGGCCGGGTCTATGACGAGCCCTATCTGCCGCGCCTGACCGAGGAGGGCCAGCGCCACCCGGTCACGGCCGGCCTGCCCGGCGCGCCGGCCGAGGGTTCGGAAAGCCATTGGGGCCGCTGGCTGCGCATGTCGCAGGTGATCCCCGATCCGCGCGCCCAGGTAGTGCTGAGCGGCGCGCGGGACGAGCCGCTGCTGCTGCTTAGCCGCGTGGGCGAGGGGCGGGTGGCGATGCTGACCTCGGATCAGGTCTGGCTCTGGGGCCGCGGCTTCGAGGGCGGCGGGCCGCAGCTGGAACTGCTGCGCCGCATCTCCCATTGGTCGATGCAGGAGCCGGAGCTGGAGGAAGAGGCGTTGCTGGCCGATGTCGGCGGCGACCTGACGGTGACCATCACCCGCCGCACCATGAACGTGACCGCCGGCCCGGTCCGCATCACCCGCCCCGACGGCGAGACCGAGGAGGTCGCGCTGGCCGAGGCCGGGCCGGGCCGCTTCACCGCGCGCTGGACGGCGCCGGGACCGGGGCTTTACCGGCTGGCGGATGGCGATATCACCCGCGTCCTGGCGCTTGGCCCCGCCGCGCCGCGCGAATTCGAGGAAACCGTGGCCTCGGGCGCGGTTCTCGGACCGCTGGCCGAGGCGACGCAGGGGGCGGTGCTGCGGCTTTCGGACGGCATGCCCGGCCTGCGCACGGTGCGCGAGGGCCGGCCGGCGCATGGGCAGGGCGTCGGCGGTCCCTGGATCGCCATCACCCCGCGCGAGGCGGCCTCGGTCAGCGGCATGACGCATCGCCCGCTGTTGCCCGGCTGGGCCTGGCTCGCGCTGATCGCCGGGCTGGCGCTGGCGGGCTGGCTGTCGGAAGGCCGCGGGCGCCGGACGGCCGCAGGGGGCTGACGCCGCGAAACTTGCCAAGATCGCGCCCCGCTGCTAGGCAAATGAAAACATTCCAAGAGGATCGCATGGCCGCCGCCCCGAACGATGATCAGACCGCCTATATCCCGCCGACCGAAGTCGATCTGGCGATGATCAAGCGCATCCTGCCGCATCGCTATCCCTTCCTGCTGGTGGACCGGGTCCGCGACATCGTGCCGGGCGAAAGCTGCGTCGGGGTCAAGAACGTGACCTCGAACGAGCCGCATTTCGAAGGGCATTTCCCGCAGGAGCCGGTGATGCCCGGCGTGCTGATCATCGAGGCCATGGCCCAGGCCGCGGCGGTGCTGGTGGGGGTGACGCTGGACCTCGCCGGCAAGGGGATGGGCACCTATTTCATGTCCATCGACAAATGCCGCTTCCGCCAGAAGGTGGTGCCGGGCGACGTGCTGGAACTGCACATGAAGACCCTGCGCGGCGGCGGCAAGATCTGGAAATTCGAGGGCCGCGCCATGGTCAACGGCCAGCTCGCCGCCGAGGCCGAGGTCATGGCCATGCTGAACCGTGGCGACAATGGCTGAAACCCGCATCCATCCCTCGGCCGTCGTGGACCCCGCCGCGAAGATCGGCGAGGGATGCGAGATCGGTCCCTTCTGCGTCCTCGGCCCCGAGGTCGTCCTCGGCCGGGGCGTGGTGCTGAAATCTCATGTCGTGGTGGCGGGCGAGACCGCGATCGGCGACGAAACCGTGGTCTTCCCCTTCGCCTCGCTGGGCGAGGTGCCGCAGGACCTGAAGTTCCGCGGCGAGCGCACCCGGCTGGAGATCGGCGCCCGCAACCGCATCCGCGAATATGTCACCATGAACCCCGGCACCGAGGGCGGCGGCAGCGTCACCCGCATCGGCGACGACGGCCTTTTCATGGCGGGCAGCCATGTCGCGCATGATTGCCGGATCGGCGACCGGGTGATCCTGGTCAACAACGCCTCGGTGGCCGGCCATTGCGTGCTCGAGGACGACGTGATCGTCGGCGGCCTGTCCGGCGTGCACCAATGGGTGCGCATCGGCCGCGGCGCGATGATCGGCGCGGTGACCATGGTGACGGCCGACGTGATCCCCTTCGGCCTGGTGCAGGGGCCGCGCGGCCACCTGGACGGGCTGAACCTGGTGGGACTGAAGCGCCGCGGCGCCTCGCGCGAGGAAATCCACGCACTGCGCGACATGCTGGCGCAGCTGGGCCGGGGCAGTTTCCGCGACACCGCCCGGCATCTGGCCGAGGCCGAGAACGGGCCGATGGTGCGCGAGGTGCTGGACTTCATCCTCGGCCCCTCGGACCGCAGCTTCCTGGCGCCCCATCCATGAGCCGCATCGCCCTGATCGCCGGCGAGGGCCGCCTTGCCCCCGCCATCGCCGCCGCGCTGGACCAGCCGCTGGTCTATGCGCTGGACAACCTGAAACCGCAGCTCGAGGCGAAGCCCTTCCGCCTGGAACGGCTGGTGCCCTTCCTGGACGAGCTGGCCGACCAGGGCGTGACGCAGGCGGTCTTCGCCGGCGCCATCCGCCGCCCGAAGATCGAGCCCGAGCTTTTCGACCCCCGCACCCTGACCATCGTGCCGCGCATCCTGATGGGGATGCAGTCCGGTGACGACGCGGCGCTGCGCGCGGTCCTGGACGTCTTCGAGGAGGCCGGCATATCCATTTGTTCTGTAGACCAGATCCTTCCCGATCTGGTGCCGGGGGAAGGTGTTCTGGCGGGCGAGCCGAGCCCGCGCGACCAGAAGGATGCCGCCCGCGCCGCCGAGATCGTCGCCGGCCTCGGCGCGCTCGACATCGGCCAGGGCGCCGTGGTGGCGCAGGGGCTCTGCCTTGCCGTCGAGGCACTGCCGGGCACCCAGGCGATGCTGGAATTCGCCCGCCTGCATGCCGGGCTGAAACCCGACCCGAAAGGGCCGGGCGGCGTGCTCTACAAGGCGCCCAAGCCCGGCCAGGACCGGCGTATCGACCTGCCGACCATCGGCCCCGATACCGTCACCCAGGCCGCCGGGGCCGGGCTGGCCGGGATCGCCTGGGAGGCGGGCAGCGTTATCCTGCTGGAACGAGCCGAGGCAATGCGTCGCGCCGAAGCCGCGGGGCTGTTTCTCTGGGCGCGCGGGTGACATGAGTATTTGGGAAACGGTGAAAGAGGCTTGCTTCACCGTTTCCAAATACTCAAGTGACAGTGACGCGAAAGCGGCAGGAGGGTATGTGGGGCACGAAGAAGTCCGGATCGCTTCTCTGTTTTTCAAATACCCATGTCGGGGCATGGCAAGCGGAGCGGCGCGATGAAATTCTTCCTGATCGCCGGCGAGCCCTCGGGCGACAACCTGGGCGGTGCCCTGATGGCGGGGCTGAAAAGTCTCGATCCCGCGGCCGAGTTCCTGGGTGTGGGCGGCCCCGCCATGGCGGCGCAGGGCCTCGAGAGCCGCTTTCCCATGGAAGAGCTGAGCCTGATGGGCATCTGGGAGGTGCTGCCGAAATACCGCGCGCTGAAGGCCCGCATCGCCGAGACCGCCCGTGCCGTCGCCGAGGCCCGGCCCGACGCGCTGGTCACCATCGACAGTCCGGATTTCTGCCTGCGCGTGGCGCGCCAGGCGCGGGTGCTGAACCCGGATCTGCGCACCATCCATTACGTCGCGCCCTCGGTCTGGGCCTGGCGGCCGGGGCGGGCCAGGAAGATGGCCGAGGTCATCGACCATGTGCTGGCGATCCTGCCCTTCGAGCCGCCGCTGATGCAGGCCGCCGGCATGAGTTGCGATTTCGTCGGCCATCCCATCGTCGCCGAGCCGGTGGCGGGCGAGGCCGAGGCGGCGGCGTTTCGTGCTGCGAACGGCATCGCGCCGGATGCGCCGCTGGTCTTGTGCCTGCCGGGCTCGCGCCGGACCGAAGTGGGGCGGCTGGGCCCGCGCTTCGACGAGGCGCTGATCCGGCTGCGCGACCGGGTGCCCGAGATTCGCGTGGTGATCCCGACCGTGCGCGGCGTCTCGGTGCTGGTGCGCGAGATGGCGCGGCGCTGGCCGACCGCGCCGGTGGTGGTCGAGCGGCCCGAGGAGAGGCGCGCGGCCTTTGCCGCGGCCGATCTGGCGCTGGCGGCATCGGGCACGGTCAGCCTGGATCTGGCGGCCAACGACGTGCCCATGGTGATCGGCTATGACGTGGCGCCGCTCAGCCGGCTGGTCATCGGGCTGTTGCTGAGGACCGACACGGTGACGCTGGTCAACCTGGTCAGCGAGACCCGCGCGGTGCCGGAATATCTTGGCCGCAACTGCCAGCCGGGGCCGATGTCGCAGGCGCTTTATCGGCTGGTCGAGGATCCCGAGGAGCGGGCCGCGCAACTGGCCGCCATGGCGCTGACCATGCAGCGGCTGGGGCGCGGCGGCGAGCCTCCCGGCCTGCGCGCCGCGCGTTCGGTCATGGCGGCGATCAGCTCTGCGCCGCGACCACGATGATCTCGACCTTGTAGTCGGGCGTCGCCAGCGCCGATTCGCCGGTGGCGCGGGCGGGGGCGTGGCCGGGCGCGACCCAGGCGTCCCAGACGGCGTTCATCTCGGCGAAATCGGCCATGTCGGCCAGCCAGATCTGGGCCGAGAGGATGCGGGTCTTGTCCGAGCCGCATTCCGCCAGCAGCCGGTCGACTTGGGCCAGAACCGCGCGGGTCTGCTCGGTCACCGATTCGCCGGGCTTGCCGACCTGGCCCGCCAGGTAGACGGTGCCGTTATGGATGACCGCCTGGCTCATGCGGGGGCCGGTCTCGATGCGCTTGATTTCGGACATGGAAAATCCTTTCAGGTTGGGCCGGCGTCAGAAGAGCCGCCAGAGGAACAGCGCCGTCATGCCAAAGCCGATGGCCGCGATCAATGCCCGCAACGCGTGGACCGGGATGTGCCGCGCCACCGGGGCGCCCAGATAGCCGCCGAGGATGGTTCCGAGGCTCATCACCGCCGCCGGCCACCAGGCGACCTGCCCGCCCGCGGCGAAGATCGCGAAGGAGATCACCGACAGCGCGAAGGACAGCCAGTTCTTCAGCCCGTTCATCTGGTTCAGCTGGGTCATGCCCCAAAGCGCGAAGAGCGCCAGCAGCACGATGCCCAGCCCGCCGTTGAAATAGCCGCCGTAGATCGCGACCGGCACCATGGTCCCGGCGCCGAAGGGCGCGACCGCGTTGCGGTGCTGCGCCGCCCATTCCCGCACCTGCGCGCCCCAGATGAAGACCGAGGTCGCCGCCAGCAGCAGGAAGGGCACCAGCAACGCAAAGGCCTGGTTCGACGAGATCAGCAGCAGGCAGGAGCCGACGATGCCGCCGACCAGCGTCCAGAAGGTCAGCCGCAGCACCAGGGCGCGATCGATCTGCGCGATCTCGTTGCGGAAACCCAGTGCGGCGGACAGATAGCCCGGCAGGGCCGCGACCGTGCTGGTGGCATTGGCCGAGACCACCGGCACGCCGCTGGCGACCAGGGCAGGAAAGGTGATGAAGGTGCCGCCGCCGGCGACGGCGTTCAGCATTCCGCCCAGGAAGCCGGCGGCAAGCATCAGCAAAATCTCGGTCATTCGGGGCGGCTCCAGATCGTGTCGGGCGCCCATGCTTAGCCTTGCGGTTCCGGGGCGTCCAGCCATGCGGCGCCGACAAGGAAAACGCCCGGAGACGGGCTCCGGGCGCATCATGCGCAGTCGAGCCTGGCCCCGGTCAGAAGATGCCGGTCAGGTACAGCAGGATGATCACGAAGATCGGAACGCCAAGAAGCCAGGCGATGATGCCCTTCATTTTTGTTCTCTCCCTTTTTGGTCGAAGGCGGAACGCGGCGTGGGGGCGATGGTTCCCCGGCCGGGCTGCCCGTGCGGACCGGGCTGCACCCGAGGAGCTTCGATGCAGAGCGACGAACCTCAGCGGCGAAATCTTCCGCAGGCTCGCTGGCTGGGCGGCGCCACTGCCACCACCGGCCCGGCTGCGAGAGCCGCCGGAACCGGAGCCAATGGTCGGGGCCCGCACCACCTCGCGGTTCGGAACTAGCATCCGCTCAGGCCAGGGAAACCGAAAACGGAAATCGGTTCACCTGTGCGGTCAGGCATCACAGCAGGAAGTCGTCGGCGGATATCGAGGACAGGCCGTTGACCTGCACCGAGAAGTCGGCCCTTCCGTCGCCATTGACATCGCCGTAAATGACGAGATTGGCCCCCTGCGCCTCATATCGGAGTTGGCCGGCGGTGTTGCTGAACCCCCGGTCACCGATGAACGTGAAGGCCTGATCGCCGGCTGCGGCGCTGTTTGCATCGATCAGCCGCAGGTCGATCACATCCCCCTCGGCGCGATTGAAATCCATGATCAGATCCCGCTCGGCGCCTGCTGCAGAGTCGAGCACATCCTTGAAGATGAAACTGTCCGCCCCGGCACCGCCATACAGCCAGTCCTTTCCCAGGCCGCCGGTCAGGTTGTCATCGCCGTCGCCGCCGCGCAGCGTGTCGTTCCCCTGGTTGCCGAACAGGATGTCGCTGTCGGCGCCGCCGTAAAGCACGTCATTGCCCATCCCACCATGCAGCGAATCCCTTCCAGGACCGCCCTGGAGAAGATCATTGCCTTCCAGGCCGAGAAGAAGATCCGCGCCGGCACCGCCGTAGATCGTGTCGTCCCCAATGCCGCCGCGGGCGAAGTCGTTGCCATCCCCCGCGTGGATGAGGTCGTTGCCGGCGCCGCCAAAAATCGAATCGTTGCCGAGATTGCCGTAGATGGTGTCGGCGCCATCGCCACCGTGCAGTTCGTCCAGACCGTTGCCGCCTTCGACGTAATCATTTCCGGCGCCGGCAAAAATCGTATCGTCTCCGGCGCCTCCGGAAAGGAAGTCCTTGCCGCTGTTGCCATGGATCAGATCATTGCCCGCCTCGCCTCTGACCGTATCGTCGCCAGGGCCGCCGTGCAGCCGGTCATTGCCATTGCCGCCGAAGATGATGTCATTCTCGGATCCCCCGAAGATGAGATCGTGCCCGTCTCCTCCGTGCAGGGTATCCGCATCGGACCCGCCCGAGATCGTGTCATGCCCAGGGCCGCCGAATATCAGGTCAAAGCCCTTGTCGCCCTCGATCAGGTCGTTGCCGTCGCCGCCATAGACGGTGTCGTTGCCCATATGGGCCCGGATATAGTCGTTTCCGGCACCGCCATTGATCAGGTCGTGCCCGCGTTGAGCGACGATCAGTTCATTGGCAATTCCGCCCTGAAGATTCAAATTCTCGGACAAGCTTGCAGATATGGAAACGATGCGCGCCGGATTGAATTGGGAGGTCATATGCGTCGGAAGGAAGTTTACCGGGTTCTCATAGCGAACAACCGGAAGCACATCGGGAAGGACATGGTCCCAGGTCAGGAAATGCTCCTCATCCTGCCACATCCCGTTGGCATTCTTGACCTGCCGCGCACCCTCAAGGGCGTATAAGGCACGTCCGCCCTGCTGATTGAAAATTTGCAGCCATTGTTGCCCAAGATAGCTGACAATGGACACGTCGAAACCGATAATCGCGCCAGGATTATGCAGATCGAGCCGCTGGTTGGCGATCCAGATCTCATCCGAGCTTCCGTCAAAATCGTCCAGCCTGCCGACCACCGTTCCCTTCATATTGGCAAGGTTGTCGAAGAAAAACCGATCACGCCCCGCTTCGGCGAAAATATGATGCCCGTGCTGAATGAAGCGCGATCCGATCACGCCCATATCGAGCCGGAAGGTATCGTTTCCGCCCTCCGCATGGATATGAATCTGATTTTTGGTCTGGCCATCCGTCCTGACAAAAAACGTGTCATCCCCGTCGGTTCCGTGGCCGTGCTTAGCGCCGCCGTTGCGTGAATCGATGGTGTATTCCGAGCCGGCTGTGCCGCCCCCTCCATGACCGGGGTGATGGCCATCGTGGAATTGCGCAGTCATGGGAAGCCCTTTTTCCGTGGTGGATGTTGTCCGTGCACCATGGCCAGCCGTGGGTTAACAGAGTGTTAACGGCAATCCGTTAACAGTTTATAAATTGAAGAGAAATTTAACGGTTGATCTGTGCGGCAAGGAATAACGATAAGGCGCTCCTTGCAGAGCGCCTTTCTCGTCCATCGACAGGTTCAGTGATTTGATGGGATTATAAGAGCGGGCGTTGCCTTGCGGTTTGCGATCAAGCCCTTTCCGTATAATGTATTACAATTTCCGGTGAAGAAGTCATTAAATTTTCATCAATTCTTGTGCTTTTAGCGTTCGCCGAAGAACCTCTTGCCGGCGCCTGAGCGCGTTAAAGCCAGCAGATAAACCCGTCATTGTTCAGCAGAGGCCGGAGGCATGCGGTCCTATGCCATCGACGCCTCGAAGAGGCTTGTGTGATCCGGGCTGTCAAAGACGGGATCTCGTCCTCCGACAGCGGGCAAGCAGACCTGCGAAGGCACCGAAGCGGGCAGGGGACGGATGCGCGCGTCCCATGAGGCCGCCCGAGCCGCCGCGATGGCAATGCTGATCCCGGGCTCACGGCACCCATGAGGGCGATACATCGCAGCTGATTTATGAGGAACGTCGCGAATCCGCGTATGTGCGGATAGCACAGGAGAACGATGGGTCCTCTCACAAATTCCGCAGTGAGCTTTTGGAATCCGTGTGGTTCCGCGCCCATCTATTTGTAATATGTGGATAAATGGTGCTGCGAGAGAGGATTGAACTCTCGACCTCTCCCTTACCAAGGGAGTGCTCTACCACTGAGCTACCGCAGCATCGTGGGCGGGGCTTTAGACCGACTGCGCCGGGCGCGCAAGGGGGAAGTGTCGGAAAAATGCATTTCGCCAATCGTCGCCGATCCGGCCCGGCCGGCCCAGCCGCTGCTGGACGCAAGCCGGCAAGGACGCTAACAGGAGGCATGACGAAAACACCCCGCGATCCCAAGGGAGATACACGCGAAGCGCGGCTCAAGGCGGCGCTGCGGGCCAATCTTGCGCGGCGCAAGGCGCAGGGCCGCGCGCGGGCCGGGACGGCAGAAGACATGACGAACGAGCAGCACGGGCCAGAGATGCCGGCAAACGGCCAGACGCCCGGGAACGAGGATTAGATGGACCAGATCATTGTAAGGGGTAACGGGCCGCTCAGGGGCGAGATCCCGATCGCCGGCGCCAAGAATGCCTGCCTGACGCTGATGCCGGCGACGCTGCTGACCGATCAGCCGCTGACGCTGACCAATGCGCCCCGGCTCTCGGACATCCGCACCATGACCGCGCTTCTGCAGTCGCTGGGGGCCGAGGTCGCGAGTCTTCAGGACGGGCAGGTGCTGGCGTTGTCGAGCCACGACCTGACCAGCCATCGGGCAGATTACGACATCGTGCGCAAGATGCGTGCCTCGATCCTGGTGCTGGGGCCGATGCTGGCGCGCGACGGCCATGCCGTGGTCTCGCTGCCCGGCGGCTGCGCCATCGGTGCCCGCCCGGTCGACCTGCACCTGCGCGCGCTGGAGGCGATGGGGGCGGAACTCGACCTGCGCGAGGGCTATGTCCATGCCAAGGCGCCTTCGGGCGGGCTGAAGGGCGCGGTGATCGACTTCCCGCTGGTCTCGGTGGGCGCGACCGAGAACGCGCTGATGGCGGCGACGCTGGCCCGCGGCACCACCGTCATCAACAATGCCGCACGCGAGCCCGAGATCGTCGACCTGGCCGAATGCCTGCGCCGCATGGGCGCGCAGATCGAGGGCGAGGGGACCTCGACCATCACCGTCGAGGGCGTGCAGGCGCTTGGCGGCGCCACGCATCCGGTGGTGACGGACCGGATCGAGCTGGGCACCTACATGCTGGCCCCGGCGATCTGCGGCGGAGAGGTGGAATGCCTCGGCGGCCGCATCGACCTGGTCGCCGCCTTCTGCGAAAAGCTGGACGCGGCCGGCGTGGAGGTGGTCGAGACCGCCCGCGGCCTCAAGGTCTCGCGCAAGAACGGCCGGGTGCGCGCCGTGGACGTGGTGACCGAACCCTTTCCCGGCTTCCCGACCGACCTGCAGGCGCAGATGATGGCGTTGCTTTGCACCGCCGAGGGGAGCTCGGTTTTGGAGGAGAAGATCTTCGAGAACCGCTTCATGCATGCCCCGGAACTGGCGCGCATGGGCGCCCGGATCGAGGTCCATGGCGGCCATGCCACCGTCCATGGCGTCGAGAAGCTGCGCGGCGCCCCGGTGATGGCGACCGACCTGCGCGCCTCGGTCAGCCTGATCCTCGCCGGGCTCGCCGCCGAGGGCGAGACCATCGTCAGCCGCGTCTATCACCTCGACCGCGGCTACGAGAAGGTCGTGCGCAAGCTGCGCGGCGTCGGCGCCGATATCGAACGCATCAAGGAGGTTCCCGCCGATGGCTGACGCCCGTTTCACCGATGCCGATCCCGCACCCCTGGCGCTGCTGGCCAGCGATGCCGACGACCTGACCGTGATCTCGGCGCTGGTGCAGGACGCGATCCTGCCGGTGACCGAGATCGCCTATGACGGCCGCCACCGGCAGCTCGCCCTGCTCCTGAACCGTTTCCGCTGGGAGGATGCCGATCTCGCCCGCCGCGACGGCCGCCCCTATGAGCGGGTGCGCGCGGTCCTGCTGGTCTCGGACGTGCGGCGGGTGCAGAGCGATGGGATCGACCGCACGGACAAGGACCTGATCCTGGAGCTGCTGACCGTGACATGGCAGGCGGGCGAGGACGGCACGGGCCTGCTGCTGCTGCAGTTTGCCGGCGACGGCACGCTGGCCGTCGAGGCGGAATGCCTGAATGTCGAGCTGCGCGACGTGACGCGACCTTATATCGCCCCCTCGCGACGTGCGCCGCAGCATCCGGACAGCTGATCCCGCGGCGCCTGCTTCCCGGAGGGCGCGAGGATTGCGCGGCTGCATGAGTATTTGAAAAACGGTGAAACGCCAAATTTGCTCTTCTGGGAAGGGCTTTCACCGTTTCACAAATACTCGAATCCCACCGCGCAACCGGCTCTGAACGGACAGGTTCAGCCGAGCCATAGCGGCTTGAGCCCCTTGGCCGCAGCCGCTAACAAGGTCGGGTCATTGAAGGCCCGAGCCATGCCCATCCATCTGTCGACCGCCCAACCCGATTTTGCCGAACGCTTCTCGGCGCTTCTGTCCATGAAGCGCGAGGATGCGGCGGACGTGAACGATGTCGTGGCGGCGATCATCGCCGATGTGCGCGGCCGGGGCGATGCCGCCTTGGTCGAGCTGACCGGGCGTTTCGACCGCCTGGCGCTGACGGCGGAGACGCTGGCTTTCTCGAAGGAGGAAATCGCCGCCGAGATCGCGAAGGTCTCGGCCGAGGATCGCGCCGCGCTGGCCATGGCCGCGAACCGCATCCGCGCCTATCACGCAAGGCAGATGCCCGACGACCTCAGCTGGACCGATCCCGAGGGCGCGACTCTGGGCTGGCGCTGGACGCCGGTCGCGGCCGCCGGCCTCTATGTGCCGGGCGGGCAGGCGAGCTATCCCTCCTCGGTGCTGATGAACGCCATCCCGGCGCGGGTGGCGGGGGTCGAGCGGCTGGTGATCTGCGTGCCGACCCCCGACGGTGTGGTGAACCCGCTGGTGCTGCTCGCGGCCGAGCTGGCCGGGGTGGACGAGATCTATCGCATCGGCGGCGCGCAGGCGATCGCCGCCCTGGCCTATGGCACCGAGACCATTCGCCCGGTGGACAAGATCACCGGCCCCGGCAACGCCTATGTCGCGGCGGCCAAGCGGCAGGTCTTCGGCCGCGTCGGCATCGACATGATCGCCGGTCCCTCCGAGGTGCTGATCATCGCCCAAGGCGCGCAGAACCCTGAATGGCTGGCGCTGGACCTGCTGGCGCAGGCCGAGCACGATGCCGATGCCCAGTCGATCCTGATCACCCCGGACGCGGCGCTGGCCCGCGCCGTGGTGGCCGAGGTGGAGCGGCTGCTGCCGACCCTGCCGCGCGCCGCGGTGGCGGGGGCGAGCTGGCGCGACTATGGCACGGTGATCGTGACCCGCGACCTCGACGAGGCGGCGGCGCTCTCGGACCGGCTGGCGCCCGAGCATCTGGAGCTTTGCGTGGACGACCCCGAGGCGCTGGCGGAAAAGACCCGCCATGCCGGGGCGATCTTCCTGGGCGGCTGGACGCCCGAGGCGGTGGGCGATTACGTCAGCGGCCCGAATCACGTCCTGCCTACGGCGCGGTCGGCGCGGTTCTCGTCCGGCCTGTCGGTGATGGATTTCCTCAAGCGCACCACCATGGCCCGGCTGTCGCCCGAGGCGCTGGGGGCGATCGGCCCGGCTGCGGTGCGGCTGGCCGAATCCGAGGGGCTTTCGGCGCATGGCCGCTCGGTCTCGGCGCGGCTGGCGGCACTGAACGGGGGGACGTCATGAGCCAGCCCACCGACCGGCTGTGCCGGATCGACATCGACGACAGCGCGCTGCCCCCGGCCACGCCCGAGATCGAGCAGGATCGCCGCGTCGCGGTCTTCGACCTGCTCGAGGATAACAGCTTCGTCCTGCCCGGCCGCGACGGGCAGGAGGTTCCCGCCGGCCCCTATGCGCTGGCCCTGGCGGTGCGCGAAAAGCGGCTGGTCTTCGACATCGCCACCGAATCCGGCAGCAAGGTGGCCGAGTTCCATCTGTCGCTGGGTCCGTTCCGGCAGACAGTCAAGGATTACTTCCAGATCTGCACCAGCTATTTCGACGCTGTGAAGCGCCTGCCGCCGGCGCAGATCGAGGCGATCGACATGGCCCGGCGCGGCATCCACAACGAGGGCGCCCGCACCCTGCAGGAGCGGCTGGAGGGCAAGGCGGAGGTTGATATCGACACCGCGCGGCGCCTGTTCACGCTGATCTGCGCACTCATCCCGGGGTGATTCGTGGCCGGACAGATCCCCCATTCGGTGCTGTTCTGCTGCGATCACAACGCCATCCGTTCGCCCATGGCCGAGGGAATGATGAAGAAGTTCTACGGCCGCGCCGCCTATGTGCAGTCGGCGGGGGTCAGGAACGACATGGAGATCGACGGCTTCGCCATCGCAGTCTGCAAGGAGATCGGCGTCGAGCTCTCCACCCATCGCTCGCGCTCTTTCGAGGAGATGAAGGCCTGGGGCGACGATCTGAGCAGCTTCGATCTGGTGATCGCGCTGTCTCCGGCCAGCCAGAGGCAAGCCCTTGAGCTGACGCGGGTTTCTCATCTGGACGTGGAATATTGGCCGATCATGGATCCCAGCGGCCTGGCCGAGGGGCGCGAGGCCAAGCTGGCGCTTTACCGGACCGTGCGCGACCAGATCCGCAAGCGGATGATCGAGCGTTTCGGTCCGCCGACCGAAGCTTGAGAAAAATTCTCTGCGCGCTAACGGAATCTTAGCCTCTTGGCGCGATGCTGCCGGAAACCCTTTGCAGGAGTTCCGGATGAGCGACATCCAGCGGCTTGACCACGACCTCGAATGGGCCATGCGCGCGATGGGCACGCATCGCGCGGTGCTCGTCCTCGATCTTGGGGGGCATATCGTGGCGGTGAACCAGACCTGTCTCGGCATGTGCGGCTATCGCAGGGAAGAGCTGATCGGCCGGCCAGTGGTCATCCTTCTGGACCCGTCGGAAAAGGCGCCGGACCGGCTGCGGCAGGTTCTGGAGACGCCGGGGGGACGCGAATCGCGCATTCATGGGCTGGCGCAATTGACCAAGTCGGGGCGGCGGTTCCGGGTGGACGCCCGCATCTGCCCGATCCGCGACGATGTGGGACAGGTCTGCCTGAACGTGCTGTTCCTGCGCGAAGCGGCCGAGGAGGCCGGGCCGCTGCGCCTTGTGCTGCCCGAGGTGGCGGCCGGCATGGGACAGGTGATCCGCCTGCCGCGCCGCATGCCCGGCGGTCCATGGCCGCGGCCGGCGGAAGCTGCCGAGACCGAGGCTGGCCTGCTGCTCGCAACGCGCGGCGAGCATTGATCCGCCGCACCGGTCCACAGGCGGGTCAGACGACCACTGCCGCGCCCTCGGTGGCCGGGCCGACATGGCGGCGGAAGGCGGCGAAGAGTTCCCGCCCCAGCCCTTCGGCCGAACGCGAAGGGTCGTGTTCCGCCGGCGCGCGCTCCTCGAAGCCCTCGGCCAGGCAGGTCAGCGTGCCCTGCACCGCGTCGAGCCGGACAAGATCGCCGTCCCGCACCCGCGCCAGCGGCCCGCCATCGGCGGCCTCGGGCGAGATGTGGATCGCCGCCGGAACCTTTCCCGAGGCGCCGGACATGCGGCCGTCGGTGACCAGCGCCACCCGCAGCCCGCGATCCTGCAGCACCGCCAGCGTCGGGGTCAGCGAATGCAATTCGGGCATGCCGTTGGCACGCGGGCCCTGGAAGCGGACGATGACGATCACGTCCTTGGTGAATTCGCCGCGCTTGAAGGCGGCCTTGACCTCCTCCTGGTCGGCGAAGACGCGGGCCGGGGCCTCGATGACATGGCGCTCGGGGGCCACAGCCGAAACCTTGATGACGCCGCGGCCCAGATTGCCGGACAGCTGCTTCAGCCCGCCGGTGACGGCGAAAGGATTGCCGGCCGGGCGCAGGATCTTGTCGTTCAGCGTCTCGCGCGCGCCCTCGACCCATTCGATCCGGCCGTCCTTCAGCTTCGGCTCGCTGGCATATTGATCGAGCCCGCCGCCGGCGATGGTCTTGACGTCGGGATGCAGCAGCCCGGCCTCCAGCAACTGCCCGATCATGAAGCCGAGCCCGCCGGCGGCGTGGAAATGGTTCACGTCGGCCAGCCCGTTGGGATAGACCCGGGCCATCAGCGGCACGGTCTCGGAGAGGTCGTGGAAATCCTCGAGGTCCAGGATCACCCCCGCCGCCCGTGCCATCGCCGGCAGGTGCAGCACCAGGTTGGTCGAGCCGCCGGTCGCCATCAGCCCGACGATGCCGTTCACGAAGGCGCGCTCGTCCAGCACCTCGCCCGCCGGCAGATAGTCGTTGCCCAGCCGGGTGATCGCGGCGGCGCGCTGCACGGCGGCGCTGGTCAGCGCCTCGCGCAGGGGCGTGTTCGGATTGACGAAGCTGGAACCGGGCAGGTGCAGGCCCATGAATTCCATCAGCATCTGGTTGGTGTTCGCCGTGCCGTAGAAAGTGCAGGTTCCGGGCGCGTGATAGCTGGCCATCTCGGCTGCCATCAGCGCGTCCCGCCCGACCTCGCCGGTGGCGAATTGCTGGCGGACCTTGGATTTCTCGTCATTGGGCAGGCCCGAGGGCATCGGCCCGGCCGGGACAAAGACCGCCGGGATATGGCCGAAGGTGCCGGCAGCGATGATCAGCCCCGGCACGATCTTGTCGCAGACGCCCAGGTAAAGCGCCGCGTCGAAGACGTCATGTGTCAGCGCCACACCCGAGGCGAGCGCGATCACGTCGCGGGAAAACAGCGACAGCTCCATCCCCGGCCGGCCCTGGGTCACGCCGTCGCACATCGCCGGCACCCCGCCCGCCACCTGCGCCGTGGCGCCCGCCACATGGGCGGCCTGCCGGATCAGGTCGGGGTAACGCTCATAGGGCTGGTGGGCCGAAAGCATGTCGTTATAGGCGGTGACGATGCCGATGTTGGGCTTGCGGGTGGTGGCAAGATCCTGCTTGTCGGGCATGGCGGCATAGGCATGGGCCTGGTTGCCGCAGGACAGATGCGCCCGGCGCGGCCCTTCTTCGGCGGCGCGGGCGATCTTGGCCAGATAGGCGCTGCGGCTATGGATCGAACGCTCGCGGATGCGGTCGGTCACCCGGTCGATGGTGGCGTGCAGGGTCATGGCTCGCTTCTCCTTTGGCGCCAATGTATCCTGTTAGCGGTAACATTGCAACCGGCCTGCTCTTGCCCGCGGACGCTTGCCGTGGCAATCCTGCCGCGTTTTGCACGAGGCCGCCATGACCGCCGATCTGCCCATCATCCGATTGCGCCCGAAATCCAAGCCGCAGGCGATCCGCCACGGCTTTCCCTGGGTCTTTGCCGACGAGCTGGTGACCGACCGGCGCACCCGGGCGATCCCGCCCGGCAGCTTCGCCCTGCTCGAGGATGCCGAGCGCCGGCCGCTGGGGCTGGTGACGGTAAACCCCGAATCAAAGATCATCGCCCGCGTCATGGACCCCGACCCGCAGGTGCGGATCGGCCCCGACTGGATCGCCGCGCGGTTGCAGCGGGCGCTGGCGCTGCGCGAACGGCTGTTCGACGCGCCCTTCTACCGGCTGGTCCATGCCGAGGCCGACGGGCTGCCCGGCTCCATCATCGACCGTTTCGGCGATGCCGCAGTGATCCAGCCCAACGCCGCCTGGGCCGAACGCATGGTCGAGGAGATCGCCGCGGCGCTGCGCGAGGTCGCGGGCGTCTCGACGGTGGTCCTGAACGGGCAGGGCCGGGCGCGCGGGCTGGAGGGCCTGCCCGAGCGGATGGAGCTGCTGTCGGGCGAGGTTCCCGGCCCGGTCGAGGTGCCGATGAACGGCGCGATCTACCTCGCCGACCTGACGCAGGGGCAGAAGACCGGGCTGTTCTATGACCAGCGCCCCAACCATGCCTTTGCGCAGCGGCTGGCGCGCGGCCAGCGCGTGCTGGATGTGTTCTCGCATGTCGGCGGCTTTGGCCTGGCGGCGCTGGCGGCGGGGGCGGCCCATGCCACCTGCGTCGACGGCTCGGCCGCGGCGCTGGACCTGGCGCGGGGCGGCGCGCGCGCCATGGGGGCCGAGGCGCGGCTGGCCACCCGCCAGGGCGACGCCTTCGAGCAGATGGAGGCGCTGGCCGCCGAGGGCGCACGTTTCGACCTGGTGATCTGCGATCCGCCGGCCTTCGCGCCCTCGAAACCGGCGCTGGAGGCGGGCCTGCGCGCCTATGAGCGGGTGGCGAAGCTGGCCGCGCCGCTGGTGGCGCCGGGCGGCTATCTGGGTCTGTGTTCCTGCAGCCATGCCGCCGACCTGGCCGCCTTTCGCAATGCCAGCGCCCGCGGCATCGGCCGCGGCGGGCGGCGGATGCAGCTGCTGCATACCGGCCAGGCCGGGCCGGACCATCCGACGCTGCCCCAGCTGGCCGAGACCGGCTATCTCAAGGCGCTGTTCTTCCGGCTGGACGGATGAGGGCGGTTCTGGACGCCTGCGTGCTGTTCCCGACCGTGTTGCGGGAAATCCTGATCGACACGGCGGCGGCGGGGCTGTTCCAGCCGGTCTGGTCGCGCCGCATCCTGGACGAGTGGCGCCATGCCGCCACCCGCCAGGGCGCCGAGGCCGGGGTCGAGATCGCGCTGCTGGAATCGCGCTTTCCGCAGGCGCTGGTCGAGCCGGGGCAGGCGGCAGGCGGCCTTGACCTGCCCGATCCGGCCGACCGGCATGTGGTCGAATGCGCGCTGGCGGCCGGGGCCGACAGCGTCATCACCGCGAATCTGCGCGACTTTCCATCCCGTGCGCTGGCCTCGGTCGGATTGCGGGCGATTCATCCCGATGAATTCCTGCGCGACCTTTACCTGAGGGCGCCCGACGCCGTGCTGGCGGCCATCGAGGCCACCGAGGCCCGGGCTCGCGCCGCCGGAGGCGAGCTCGGCCGCAAGGAACTGATGCGGCGCGCCCGGCTGCCGCGCCTTGCCAAGGCCATCGCCCGGCTGGAAAGCCCGGAAACCGCGACATTTCCGTCGCATTCGGCGGATACCTTCCCCCGACGGGGCCAGGACTGAAATGAGGATCGGATTGCAGGACTTGATGTTACCGCTAACATCGGCTAATCGGCAGATCAGCGATGAGGAGGCAGCGATGGTTTCACGCATCATTCCGGTTGAGGATTTCGACCTGGTGATCTTTGGCGCCACCGGCGACCTGGCCCGGCGCAAGATCGTGCCCGGCCTCTATCGGCGGTTCATGGCGGGGCAGGTGCCGGCCAGCGCCCGCATCATTGGCGCGGCCCGCACCCGCCAGGACGACGAAGCGTTCCGCGCCGAGATGCGTGCCGCGATCGAGGAGTTTATCGGCCCAGGCCAGGATCAGGCGCAGCTTGCGGCCTTCCTGGACATGCTGGGCTATGTCGCCATCGACGCGCGCGGCACCGACGGCTGGGCCGAGCTCAAGGCGCGGGTGCGGCCGGGGGTGGTGCATGCCTTCTACTTCTCGGTGGCGCCGGCGCTGTTCGGCGATATCGCCGAGCGCCTGGCCGGCAACGGCATCGCCGATGCCGAGAGCCGCATCGTGGTCGAAAAGCCCTTCGGCCGGGACCTCGCCACCGCGCGCGCTCTGAACGCGACGCTGGCTCGGCATTTCAACGAAAGCCAGATCTACCGGATCGACCATTACCTGGGCAAGGAAACCGTCCAGAACCTGATGGCGGTGCGCTTCGCCAACATCCTGTTCGAGCCGCTGTGGAACGCGCAATATGTGGACCATGTCCAGATCACCGTGGCCGAGACGGTGGGCGTCGGCGGGCGCGGCGAATATTACGACCATTCCGGCGCCATGCGGGACATGGTGCAGAACCACCTGATGCAGCTGCTGTGCCTGACCGCCATGGAGCCGCCCTATCATTTCGATCCCGGCGCGGTGCGCGACGAGAAGCTCAAGGTGATCCGCGCCCTGGAACCGCTCGCCCCCGAGGATATCGTGCGCGGCCAGTATCTGGCCGGCCCCGAGGGCCCGGGCTATCTGGAGGATGCCGAGAATCCGGCCTCGCGCACCGAAAGCTTCGTGGCGCTGAAGGTGCGGATCGCCAACTGGCGCTGGACCGGCACGCCCTTCTACCTGCGCACCGGCAAGCGGCTGCGCGCGCGCACCAGCGAGATCGTCGTGACCTTCAAAGAGCCGCCGCATTCGATCTTCGACGATGGCGGCACGCACAAAGCCAACCAGCTGGTCATCAAGCTGCAGCCGAACGAGGGCATGCACCTGACCGTGATGATCAAGGAGCCGGGGCCGGGCGGCATGCGCCTGGTGCAGGTGCCGCTGGACATGAGCTTCGCCGTTGCGCTGGGGGCCGATGGCACCGACATGCCGGACGCCTATGAGCGGCTGATCATGGACGTGATCCGCGGCAACCAGACCCTGTTCATGCGCGGCGACGAGGTCGAGGCCGCCTGGGCCTGGACCGACCCGATCATCGCCGCCTGGGAGGCCGGATCGAAACGGCCCGAGCCCTACGATCCCGGTTCCAGCGGCCCCGAGGAGGCGCTGCGCCTGCTGCATCGCGATAACCGCCGCTGGAGGGAGATCAGGCCATGACCATGGAGTTCATCGAATATGCCGACCGCGAGATGCTGTTCCTGGCGCTGGCCGACCGGCTGGCGGGCCAGCTGTCGCAGCATCTGCGGGTGAACGACGGCGCCAGCCTCTGCGTGCCGGGCGGCACCACCCCGGCGCCGCTTTACGACTATCTTTCGGGCAGCGAGATCGACTGGCCGCGCGTCACCGTGCTGCTCAACGACGAACGCTGGGTGGATGGCGAGCATGTCCGCTCGAACGGCCGGCTGCTGCGCCGTCACCTGCTGAAGGACAAGGCCGCGGCGGCCAATTACCTCGACCTCTATACCGGCGACGAGCGCCCCGAGGATGCGGTGCCGGCCCTGTCCGAGGCCATCGCCCCGCATCTGCCGCTGACCGTGCTGCTTTTGGGCATGGGCACCGACATGCATACGGCGAGCCTGTTTCCCGCGGCTTCCGAGACCGTTCTGGCGCTGGCCTCCGACGCGCCGCCGGTGATGGCCGTCAACAGCATCAAGGACGAGCCGCGGATCACCCTGACCGCCTCGGCGCTGAAGGGCGCGATCAACACCCATCTGCTGATCGCCGGCGCCGACAAGCGCGAGGCTTTCGAGCGCGCCCAGGGCCTCGACCCGACCGAGGCGCCGATCCGCGCCTTCCTTGGCGACATCACCGTGCATTGGGCAGAGTGAGATGACCGATACCTGGACCAGACTGACCGAATACCGCAACTCCCAGGGCGCGCTGCGGATCGAGGCGCTGTTCGCCGCCGATCCGGCCCGCGCCGCCGCCTTTTCGACCAGCGCCGAAGGGCTGGTGCTGGACTGGTCCAAGACCACCATCGACGCGCGCGCCCGCGACCTGCTGCTGGACCTCGCCGCGCCGGTTCCGGAACGCCGCGAGGCCATGTTCACCGGCCAGCGCATCAACGAGACCGAGGATCGCGCCGTGCTGCACACCGCGCTGCGCAATCTCGACGCCAGCGTAACGGTGGACGGCCGCGACGTCATGCCTGAGGTGCGCGCCACCCATGCCCGCATGCGCGCCTTTGCCGATGCCGTCCGCGACGGCAGCTTCGCGGGGCAGGGCGGCAAGATCACCGATGTGGTCAATATCGGCATCGGCGGCTCGGACCTCGGCCCGGCCATGGCGACGCGGGCGCTTTCGCCCTGGCATGACGGCCCGCGGGTGCATTTCGTCTCGAACGTGGACGGGGCGGACATCGCCGATACCATTGCCCGGCTCGACCCCGCGACGACGCTGGTGATCGTCGCCTCCAAGACCTTCACCACCATCGAGACCATGACCAACGCGAAAACCGCGCTGGACTGGATGGCGAAGACCGTGGCGCAGCCGGCGGCGCAATTCGCCGCGCTGTCCTCGGCCACCGCCCGGACCGCCGAATGGGGCATCGACGAGGCCCGCGTCTTCGGCTTCGAGGATTGGGTCGGCGGCCGCTATTCCATGTGGGGGCCGATCGGCCTGTCGCTGATGATCGCCATCGGGCCCGAGCAGTTCGACCGCTTCCTGGCCGGCGGCGCGGCCATGGACCGGCATTTCCGCCAGGCGCCGCTGGCGGAAAACCTGCCGGTGATCCTGGCGCTGGTCGGCATCTGGCACCACCAGATCTGCGGCTACGGCACCCGCGCCGTGCTGCCCTATGACAACCGCCTCGGCCGCCTGCCGGCCTATCTGCAGCAGCTGGAAATGGAATCGAACGGCAAGCGCGTGGCCATGGACGGCAGCGACCTGACCGTTCCCTCTGGCCCGGTGGTCTGGGGCGAGCCGGGCACCAATGGCCAGCACGCCTTCTATCAGCTGATCCACCAGGGCACCGCCATCGTGCCCTGCGAATTCATCGTCGCCGCCCGCGGACACGAACCCGAGCTTGCGCATCATCACCTGCTGCTGATCGCCAACTGCCTCGCGCAATCCGAGGCGCTGATGCGCGGCCGCTCGCTGGACGAGGCCCGCGCGCTCATGCAGGCCAGGGGCCTGACCGGCGCCGAGCTGGAACGCCAGGCCCGCCACCGCGTCTTCCCCGGCAACCGCCCCTCGACCACCTTGCTGATCCCGGAACTCGACCCCTACACGCTGGGCCAGATCGTCGCGCTCTACGAGCATCGGGTCTTCGCCGAGGGCGTCATCCTGGGTATCAACAGCTTCGACCAATGGGGGGTCGAGCTCGGCAAGGAACTGGCCCTGAAGGTGGCGCCGCTGCTGGACGGCCAGCCCGCCCCCGGCCACGACCCCTCGACCGAGCATCTTGCGGCGCTGATCCGCGAGGCGCGGGGCTAAGACTTCTTCGCTCTCCAAATACCCAAGGGCGGCGCCACCCGCGCCGCCCTTGCCCGTTCAGGCCCGCATCCGCATGACCCGCCGGTCCATGACCCGCCGCCAGATCCGCGGCCACATGGCAAGGGCCGCCATCACCGGCAGCGACCAGGGCAGCATCGGCCGCGGTTTCCCGGCCCGCTCCAGCCGCAGCGCCGGATAGGCGCGGCCGGGATGGGCGTGGTGGTCGGAATGGCGCGGCGCGTTCACCATCATCAGCGAGGACAGGAAATGCGGCGCGTCCCAGCTGTGGCGCGGTCCGACCGGCTCATAGCGCCCGTCCGCGCGCCGCGCGCGCTCCAGCCCGTAATGCTGGACGTAATCGGCCAGCATCATCTGCATCTGCGCATAAAGGCAAAGCCCCAGGTACCAGCCCAGCCCGGCAGGGCCCAAGACCAGCAGCACGACCGTACAGCAGGCCAGCCCGCCGCCGATCCAGACCAGATAGGGGTTCGGCCGGCCGGGCCTGGCCGCCGACAGCGCCCGTTCGGCCGCCAGCCCGGCGCGGAACGACCCGGCCCAGGCGCGCGGGAAGAAATGCCAGAAGCTCTCGCCCAGCCGGGCCGAGTTCGGATCCAGCGGCGTCGCGACATGGCGGTGATGCACCAGCCGGTGCGCCGAGCTGTGATGACCGAAGAGCAGCGTCACATAGACCGCCGCGCCCAGCCGGAACAGCGCGCGCGAACCGCGATGGATCAGCTCGTGCGCGTTCGAGTTCGAGACCTGGCCGAAGAACAGCCCCAGCCCCAGGAACAGGGCGATGCGCGAGGCCATGCCCAGCTCCGGCTGCAGCAGCGCGGCCAGCCCGCCCGCCAGCAGCAGGAAATGCAGCAGCGCCAGCAGCACCGACAGCAGGTCGGTCCCGGGCGGTGCCTCGTCGCGGCGGGGATCGGCGAAGCCGCGCGCGATCACCGTGTCGACGATCTGGCTGGCCCCGCCCATCCAGATCAGCGCCGCCCAGATCCACGGCCCCCCGAACAGGCAGGCCGCGGCCAGCAGCAGGCCGGGCAGCAGGGCGAAAAGCGCGAAGGCCGGGACCGAGGCCGGTCTGTCGAAGGGAGCGGGCATGGCGGCACCAGTTTTTCGCGCCTATAGCCGGTTTTTGCCGGCCGGACCACCGGGACGTGCATTCGGGGATTGACCCTTGCCGTCCCGCGGCTAGCCTTGTTGGCGCAAACAGGAAGGAAACCCATGGATTTTCTGGCGAAGGCGACGGCATTCGTGGGCGGCGCGATGGTGCTGGTGCGACGCATGGGCGCACCCCGGACGGCCGCCTTCGGCAGCAGCCCGGCGATCCCCGAGGCGAAGAAACAGGGCATCATGACCCTGAAGATGCCCACCGCGCGGGGCTGGGCGCCGGGACAGCTGCCCAAGGCCGCGCCCGGCCTGCGCGTCAACGCCTTCGCTCGCGAACTGCAGCATCCGCGCTGGATCGAGGTGCTGCCCAATGGCGACGTGCTGGTGGCCGAGGCGCTGCAAGAGGCGAGCCCGCCGAAATCGCTGCTCGACCGCGCCGCGCAGGCCACCATGCGCCGCGCCCGGGCGCTGGGAACCAGCGCCAACCGCATCACGCTGTGGCGCGACAGCGACGGCGACGGCGTGGCCGAAACGCGCGAGGTCTTCCTGGAAGGCCAGCGCCAGCCCTTCGGCATGGCCTTGGTCGGCGACACCTTCTTCGTCGGCAATACCGACGGCATCGTGGCCTTCGCCTACGAGCCGGGCGCGATCCGCCTCGACGGGCCGGGCCGGCGGCTGGTCGAGTTCAAGCCCGGCGGCCACTGGACGCGCAGCCTGATCGTCTCGCCCGACCGCAAGCGGCTTTATTGCGGCGTCGGCTCGCTGACCAATATCGCCGACGAAGGCATGGAGGCCGAGGAAGGCCGCGCCGCGATCTGGGAGCTGGATCTGGAAACCGGCAAGGCCCGCATCTTCGCCTCGGGTCTGCGCAACCCGGTCGGCATGGCCTGGGAGCCCATGACCGGCGCGCTCTGGACCGTGGTGAACGAGCGCGACGGGCTGGGGGACGAGACGCCGCCCGACTACCTGACCTCGGTGCAGGAAGGCGGTTTCTACGGCTGGCCCTATTGCTATTGGGGCCGGACCGTGGACGACCGCGTGCCGCAGGACCCGGCCGAGGTCGCCCGGGCCCTCACCCCCGATTACGCCTTGGGCGGGCATACCGCCTCGCTCGGCCTGTGCTGGATGCCCGAGGGCACGCTGCCGGGCTTTCCGGACGGCATGGTGATCGGCCAGCACGGGTCCTGGAACCGCTCGACGCTGTCAGGCTACAAGCTGATCTTCGTGCCCTTTCGGGATGGCCGCCCCTCGGGGCCGCCGCGCGACATCCTCTGGGGCTTCCTGTCCGAGGACGAGAAATATTCCTATGGCCGCCCGGTGGGCGTTGCCATCGGCCCGGACGGCAGGTCGCTTCTGATGGCCGATGACGTGGGCGACGTGATCTGGCGGGTCAGCGCCGCCTAGAGCCGGTCGAAGACCGAACCCATGCGCGGCGCGAACAGCCGCTCATAGGTCCGCAGCAAGGCGGTGTCGGTCATGGCGGCGACGCAATCGCAGATGATGCGCAGGCCGTTGCCGCTTTCGCCCTCGGCCTCGGCGAAGCGCGCGCGCCATTCGCCGGGCAGCAGCCGTTCGGGGTCCGAGCGCAGCGCCTCGAAGACCTCGACCACCATCGCCTGGCCCTTGAATTCCAGCTGCTGCACTCCGGCGCTGCGGATCACCCGGTCGAAGATGAAGCCCTTCAGCGCACCCAGGAGGCGGCGCGGCGTCTCGGCCAGCTCGACGCGATGGCGCAGCAGCGGCTCGCGGAAGCCGGGCTCCTCGCGGAAGCGGACGGCGCCGATGAAATGATGCACCAGCGCGCCGATGCAGCTCTTGCGGGCCGCAGGCGGGCCGAACAGCTGCGCCATCAATCCGCCATGGTCGAAGGCGTCGGCGAGTTCCGGCGTCACCGCGGCGCGGAATTCCTCGGCCGAGACCAGCCCCAGCGCGACGGCGTCCTCGAGGTCGTGGACGCCATAGGCGATGTCGTCGGCCACATCCATGATGCTGCAATCCAGCGACTTGTGCAGCGTCGTGGCATGGCCGCCGGCCCGCGGCCGGACCGCGACAAAGCGCAGCCGGTCCTCGGGGACGAGCGGGGCAAGGATCCAGTCCACCACGCCCGTCTCGCCGTCGAGATGGCATTTCGGCGGCGTCGAGGCCGCCGCGTCGATGCTGCGCAGCACCGAGAGCGTGTCGTGCAGGCGCGGACGCAGCGCCGGGTTCTGCAGCCGCGACCAGCTGGCGGGATATTTCAGCACCCCCAGCAGGCTGCGGCGCGTCAGGTTCACGCCGGGCTCGGGCGCCGCATCGGCCGGTTGCGCCAGCAGGCGCAGGGTCTGGCCATTGCCCTCGAAGCCGCCGGCATCGCGCATGCACCAGTTCAGCGCCACCTCGCCGCCATGGCCGAAGGGCGGATGGCCCAGATCATGCGCGCAGGCGATGGCCTGGATCATGCTGCGGCCGGGCAGGGCGGCCGTGGCGGGATGGTGGGGGAATGTCCCCTGCAATTGCTGGACCAGCCCGCCGGCGATCTGCGCCACTTCCAGCGAATGGGTCAGGCGGGTGCGGTAGAAATCGCTGTCGCCCAGGTTCAGGATCTGCGTCTTGCCCTGCAGCCGGCGAAACCCGGCGGAATGGATGACGCGGGCATAATCCACGTCGCCCTCGTCGCGGAAATCGTCGGCGGGGCGGCGACGGGGCTCGCGCCGGGCCAGCCAGGCGGGATCTAGAACCACTGGCCCGGCTCCATCAGGCCCAGGTCCATCAGCTGTTGCGAATTCCAGCGGAAGGGATGCGAGTTCCGCCAGCGGAAGGTCTGGATATGCCCGCGCGAGCCGGGGTTCTTCGCCAGCGCCTTGGCCACCCGGAAGGACGCGATGGCCGCCGTCAGGTTGTTGTGCCAGGGGCAGGCATAGGTGTTGTATTCCTCGACGTTGAAGCGATGGTCGGGCAGCAGCCGCAGCCCGGGCTGGCTGCGGAACAGCGCGATCCGGTCGATGCGGCGGCGGTCGGGCGGCATGTGCTCCTCGAACCGCCAGCGCAGCCCGCCGTGGAAGTCCAGCTGCCGCTCCTTGTGCCGGCCCTCGCGGTCCGTGCGGCCGAGCGCGTAATAGCCGGTGCGGTCGAACATCGCCTCGTTCAGGCTGACCGCGTCGGGGAAACGCTCCAGGTCCGGGGCGTAGAGGTCGACGACATAGGTCAGCATGGCCCGCCGGCGCTCTTCGGCGTGAAAGGCCAGCATCTCGCCCACGGTGCGGCTTTCCGAAAACGGATAGAACAGGAATTCCGCATTATAGCCGTAGTAAAGCCAGGTATCGGCCGGCGCCGCCTCGATCAGCGCATTGACCGCCGCGACATGGGCACGTCCGCGCCGGGAATCGTGGCGCAGGTTGACGATCCTTTCGCCGCCGCCGTCGGGGATGGCATGGGCGGGCAGCGGTTCGGGCGACAGCGCCAGGATCAGCTTGAACCCGGCCTTGAGGTGATGTGCCAGCGTCTGCTGCAGGACCGCCTCGTCCTCGACCAGCAAAAGCGCGATCGGCCCCTTGGCCAGCCGGTCGCGCGCGCTTCTGAGGAAATCGTCCAGGCCGGGAAAGCTCATGGCAGGGCGGCCCTGATCTGCTCAAGCGCCTGCGCCAGCGCCGCCGGGTCCTCCTGGGCGGCGCGGTCCAGCAGGTCGGCCAGCGCCGCCTTGCGTTCGTCCGAGAGCGCCGATGCGTCGATGATGGCGCGCACACGGGCGGCGTCGAAGCCTTGCGGGGTCAGGGCGGCGTCGATCCCGGCCGCCTCGCCGGCGGCGCTGCCGGCCTCGCGCGTGGCCATGGCGGCCTCGCGGGCGGCGGTCCCGGCGGCGATGGCTGCGGCCTCGGCCTGTTCCGGCGTGGCGCTGGCGGTGGCCGCGGCATCCGCGGCGCGGTCGGCGGCGGCGATGGCCGCTTCGGCTGCGGCCTCGGCCTGCTCGGCGGCAGAGCCGGCTGGGCCGACTGCCGCCTGCTCGGCCGCGGCCGAGGCCTCGGCCGCCGCATCGGTGGCGATGGCTGCCGCGTCGGCAGCGGCATCGGCAGCGGCATTGGCCTTGTCCTGCGCGGCGCTCTGCTCGGGCGCGGGCGGCGGCGCTTCGGGCGCGGTTGGCCGGGCCAGATGGCCGCCGTTCCAGAGCCAAAGCCCGCCAAGCGCCAGGGCAAGAATCACGATCACGGCCAGGATTTTCTGCATCGGTTTCTCCGTCAGGGCTGCGGCGCCTCATGCCCTCTATGCCATGCCGTTGCAGGGGGGAAAAGCGTCCTGGCGGCGCCGGCGCGGGCCGGACGCGGGGGCGCGGGTCAACCGACGCGCGAAACTGGGGCGGGGGTCGGCAAACCTTGCTCCGCCCCATCGAATCCGGTTGAAAATGCGCCTGCGCAGGACTATTTAACCGCGCGAAACCCCGGCAATACAAGGAAGACAGCCATAGCCCGCAGACCGCATAACGCTCCGCCCCCCCGTGACACCGGCCCCCGCGTCAACGAGCGCATCCGAGTCGCCGAAATCCGCCTGATCGGTCCCGAAGGCGAGAATATCGGTGTCGTGACACCCGCCCGCGGTCTGGAGCTTGCACAGGAAGCCGGGCTGGATCTTGTCGAGATCTCGCCGAATGCCACGCCCCCGGTCTGCAAGATCATGGACCTGGGCAAGTTCAAGTATGAACAGCAAAAGCGCGAGGCCGAGGCCCGCAAGAAGCAGAAGATCATCGAGATCAAGGAGATCAAGTTCCGTCCCGGGACCGATACCCATGATTACGACGTCAAGATGCGCTCGGTGATGAAGTTCCTGGCCGAGGGCGACAAGGTCAAGATCACCCTGCGCTTCCGGGGCCGCGAAATGGCGCACCAGCAATTGGGGCTCGAGCTTCTGAACCGCGTCGCCGCCGATATCGGCGAGGCGGGCAAGGTCGAATCGATGCCCAAGCTGGAAGGGCGCCAGATGATCATGATGATCTCACCGAAATAAAGGGGCTCTGGGATGGCTGCCGAGGTGACGATTCTGGTTCTGCGCGAACCGGGCGCCGACCCGGCGCTGCCCCTTCCCGAATACCAGACCCCGGGCGCGGCCGGTGCCGACCTGCGCGCCGATCTGGGCGGGGGCGAGCTGGTGCTCGATCCCGGCCAGATCCGTCTGGTGCCGACCGGGCTGCGCGTGCAGATCCCCGAAGGCTACGAGATGCAGGTCCGCCCGCGCTCCAGCCTGGCGCTGAAGCACGGGGTGACTCTGCCCAACACCCCCGGCACCATCGACAGCGACTATCGCGGGCCGCTGGGGGTGATCATGATCAACCTCGGCCCGCTGCCCTATACCGTCCACCATGGCGAGCGCATCGCCCAGGCTGTCGTCGCCCCGGTGACCCGCGCCGCCTGGGTCGCGGCCGACGCGCTGGAGGAGACCGCGCGCGGCGAAGGCGGCTTCGGCTCGACCGGGCGGGCCTGAGCCTGTGCTGATCCTTGCCCTCATGCTCGCCGTGCTGGTCGCGGCGCGCCTGCTCGGCTGGCCGGACTGGCGCGGCTGGGCCGGCGTGGCGGCGCTGTGGCTGGCGGCCATCGCGGCCCTGGTGCTGGCACCCGGCAGCGCGGCCGCGCGCCTGGTCGGCGGCGATGCCCGTCTCTGGGCGCTGAGCGGCGGCGTGGTGGCGCTGGTGCTGGGCTATCGCCTGCTGCTGCGGCAACTGCATCGCCGCGCCGTCCCCCTGCCCGAATCCCCGCAACCGCCCCCGCAATCCGGCCCGCTGTCCGATCCTGAACTGGACCGCTATGCCCGCCATATCGTGCTGCGCGAGCTGGGCGGGCCGGGACAGGCGGCACTGAAGCGCGCCCGCGTGCTGGTCGTCGGCGCGGGTGGGCTGGGGGCGCCGGTCTGCCTGTATCTGGCGGCGGCCGGCGTCGGGCGGATCACCGTCGCCGACGACGACCGCGTCGGCCTGTCGAACCTGCAGCGGCAGGTGATCTTTCGCAGCGCCGACGATGGCCGTCCCAAGGCCGAGGCGGCGCGCGATGCGATGCTGGCGCTGAACCCGCATGTCGCGGTCGCGGCGCTGAACCGCCGCGTCACCGAAGCCGATGCCGCACTGGTCGCCGAGCACGACCTGGTGCTGGACGGCACCGACACATTCGCCTCGCGGGTCGCGGTGAACGCGGCCTGCGTCGCGGCGGGCGTGCCGCTGGTGGCCGGCGCCATCGCGCAATGGGAGGGGCAGGTGACGGTCTGGGATCCCAGCAACGGCGCCCCCTGCATGACCTGCATCTTCCCCCAGGCGCCGGCGCCGGGCCTTGCGCCGGCCTGCGCCGAGGCGGGCGTCGTCGGGCCGCTGCCGGGCGTCGTCGGCAGCCTGATGGCGCTGGAGGCGATCAAGCTGATCGCAGGCAGCGGCGAGCCCCTGCGCGGCCGCATGCTGATCTTTGACGGGTTCTATGGCGAGAATCGGCTGATGAAGATCGCGCGACGGGCCGATTGCCCGACCTGCGGCTCTGGACATTTCCGCGCAGGCTGAAACACTCGCGGCCAACCGGAAAAGGAGGCTCGCATGAACCCCGAACTGACGCATTGGACCGGCCCCCTGGGCCTGCCGCGTTTCGACCTGATCCGCGACGAGGATTTCGACCCGGCCTTCGATGCCTGCCTGAAACTGGCCGAAGAGGCGGTCGAGGCCATCGCCGCCAATCCCGAGCCGCCCAGCTTCGGCAATACCGTCGCCGCGCTTGAAACCGCCGAGGAGCCGCTGAACCGGCTTTGCGCCGTCTTCTTCACCCTGACCGGGGTCGATTCCAACCCGGCGCGCGAGGATCTGCAGCGCCGGATCGCCCCGCGTCTGGCCGCGCATGGCAGCAAGGTCAGCATGGACCCGCGGCTGTTCGACCGGGTCGAGGCGGTGATGCAGGATGCCGACGAGCTGTCGCCCGAGGACCGCCGCCTGACCGAGCTGACCCTGCGCGGGCTGCGCCGGGCCGGCGCGGGCCTGACCGGCGCGGCGCGCGAGCGCATGATGGCGATCCGCGAACGGCTGGCGGTGCTGTCCACCGAATTCGCCCAGAACGTGCTGACGGACGAGCGCGACTTCGTCATGGCCATGGCCGACGACCAGCTGGCCGGCCTGCCGGACTGGCTGGTCCGCGCCATGCGGGCGGCGGCGCGCGAACGCGGGATGCCGGGGCAGGTGGTGACGCTGAACCGCTCGCTGATCGTGCCTTTCCTGGAATATTCCGAGGAACGCGCCCTGCGCGAGGCTGCCTGGCGGGCCTGGACCGCGCGCGGTTCCGGCCAGGGCGCGGGCGGGGCCGCGACGGACAACCGCCCCATCGCCGCCGAGATCCTGCAATTGCGCCACGAGCGCGCCCGGCTTCTGGGCTATGCGGATTTCGCCAGCTACAAGCTGGAGCCCGAGATGGCGAAGACGGCCGAAAACGTCGAGGCGCTGCTGACCGAGGTCTGGGCCGCCGCCAGGGCCCGGGTCGAGGCCGATGCCGCCCGGCTGACCGAGATGCTGCGCGAGGACGGGGTGAACGGCGCGCTGGAGCCCTGGGACTGGCGCTTCTACGCCGAGCGGCGGCGCAAGGCCGAGCACGATCTGGACGAGGCCGAGGTCAAGCCCTACCTGACGCTGGAGGCCATGCTCGGCGCGGTCTTCGACACGGCCCAGCGGCTGTTCGGCATCGAGATGCGCGAGTTCGAGGCGCCGCTCTGGTCGCCCGAGGCCCGGGCCTGGGAGGTGACGCGCGACGGCCGGCGCCTCGCCGTCTTCGTCGGCGATTACTTCGCCCGGCCCAGCAAGCGTTCGGGCGCCTGGTGTTCCTCGCTGCAGCAGCAGCACAAGATCGGCGGCGGGCAGCGCCCCATCGTCACCAATATCTGCAACTTCACCCCGCCCGAGGCGGATGGCCAGCCGGCCTATCTGTCCTGGGACGATGCGCATACGCTGTTCCACGAATTCGGCCACGCGCTGCATCACATCCTGTCGGACGTGACCTGGCCCTCGATGTCGGGCACCTCGGTCGCGCGGGATTTCGTCGAATTGCCCAGCCAGCTGTTCGAGCATTGGCTGGAACAGCCCGAGGTGCTGGACCGCCACGCCCGCCATGCCGAGACCGGCGCGCCGCTGCCTGCCGATCTGCGCGACCGCATCCTGGCGGCGCGCAATGCCGATCAGGGTTTCGCCACGACCGAATATCTGGAAAGCGCGCTGGTCGATCTGGCCTTCCATCGCGGCGCGCCGCCTGCCGACCCCATGGCGCGGCAGGCCGAGGTGCTGGCCGGGCTGGGCGCGCCCGCGGCTGTTCCGATGCGCCACGCCACGCCGCATTTCGCGCATGTGTTTTCCGGCGACGGCTACAGCGCCGGCTATTACAGCTACATGTGGTCCGAGGTGATGGATGCGGACGCTTTCGAGGCTTTCCTGGAAAAGGGCGACGCCTTCGACCCGGAAACCGCGCGGCGGCTGGAGCAATGGATTCTTTCCAAAGGCGATTCTTTGCCGGCCGACGAACTTTGGTTGAAATTCAGGGAACGAAAACCGGGGGTTCACGCTTTGTTGAAAGGACGCGGCCTTCTGGCCGAGACCGGCTGACAACAAGGGAGACCACCATGATTTTCCGCAAACCGCTTTTTGCCGTGGCCGCGGTGGCCACGCTGGGCATCGTCGCGGCCTGCGACCAGACCGCCCCCGCCAATCCCGAACCCACGCCAGGCCCAATCGCGCAGAGCAATGCGCTGAACGGCACCTACAACCTGCTGGAATCGAATTGCGGCGACGTCGCCAGCGACAAGAGCCTGGTGATCGACGGCAACAAGTTCATCTTCCCGGGTTCGACCTGCACCGTGGCGAATTCCGAACAGCAGGTGAACCGCACCCGCGTGACGCTGTCCTGCGACGGCTCGCCGAGCGGCGGCAACCGGGTCGTCGACCTGCAGCTCCGGCCCGGCGTGCTGCGGCTGACCGAGGATTCGATCACCCTGACCTATCACCAATGCATGCGGGCCACCGCCAGCAGCGATTCGCTGGTCGGCCAGACGATGTAAGGCCGTTCGCGGCTTCTCGACCGGCCGCCCCTCCCGCGGGGCGGCCTTCCTTGCGCCGATCTTGCAACCGCAAGGGGCGCCGCCACGGCCCCCGACGCGGATAAGGCGGTGTCGGCCCGTATATTCCGGCAGGAGGACGCGAATTCCTTGCTGGGCCGGCCGCGCGCACCCTATCCTTTCCCCGAGCAGACGTGAGGAGAATTCCCAGCAATCGGTCAACAGGGGAAAGACATGGCGGTTTCCAACGTGGTCTCGATGAAAAGTGTCGACGAGGTGCCGATCGACAAGATGGGGCTCGAGCATTATTTCGTGAATTACGAAAGATATATCGGCCCTCTCAGGCATCAGCCGCTGAGATTCATGGAATTGGGCATTGCCCGCGGCGATTCGCTGAAATACTGGGAAACCTGGCTGCCCCATGCCGAAATCACCGGGCTGGACATCAATCCCTGCGACGCCCGTTTCGACAGCGGCCGGGTGCGCTGCTATGTCGGCGAGCAGCAGGACAAGGCGCTGCTGGACCGCATCGCGGCCGAGCGTGCGCCCGAGGGTTTCGACGTCATCATCGACGACGCCTCGCATGTCGGGCAATTGTCCCGCATCTGTTTCTGGCATCTCTTTGAAAACCACCTCAAGCCGGGCGGATATTATTTCATCGAGGATTGGGGCACCGGATATTGGCCGCAATATCCGGACGGGAAACATTATCGCCCGCAGCCGCCGGAGCTTTCCGCCCATGAAAGGCTGCTTGACCGGCTGCACAAATCGGGGCTGGTGCAGGCGGTCTATCCGCTGCGCAAGGCGACCGGCTGGATGCGCTGGAACCTGGTGCGGCGGCGCTTCCACGGCCACGACCGCGGCATGGTCGGTTTCGTCAAGGAACTGGTCGACGAATGCGGGGCCGAGGACATGACCCATCCGAGTTTCGGCACCGGCACGCCGCGCGCCTCGCGTTTCGACTGGATGCGCATCTCGCTGGGGCATGTGGTGATCCGCAAGGCCGGCTGAGCGGCGGCGGCCCCGCGGCCCGCTCAGTCGCGGATCTCGTCCGCGTCCACGCCCCAGATCGCGGTCTTGGGCACCCAGCCCTTTTCGCCGCCGCCCGAGACCCGGCACCAGTCGACGGTGCATTCATGCAGCCGCACGATCGCCCCCGCCTCGGCCCGCGCCACCACGTTGCCGCGCGGATCGGGCCGCGCCAGCAGATCCAGCATGTCCTTGGTCACGATGGCGGTGCGCACGCCCGACAGCAGCGAATAATGCACCCAGCCGCCGGCGCCGTCCTGATCCTCGACCCGGCGCCAATGGCCGAACTCGGCCACCACGCGCAGCGGCATGCCGGCATGGCGGAACACCCAGTCGATGCGATGCGACAGGCTGGGGCCGCGCCGGGCATTGCCCTCGCCGCCCTTCAGGCTGACATAGCGCGGCAGCGGCAGGTTGGTCACCGACCCGCGGTTCGGGTCGCGCTTGCCGTCCTGATGGCGACTGATCGCCGCATCGGCGGAAACCCCGGGCACCTGCCTGGCGTCCAGGTTCTCGCCCGGATCGGTGGTTTGCGCCAGCGTTGCCGCCCCGAGACACGTCGCCGCCGCCAATATCGCGGCGCCGAGCCAGGCCTGTCCTTGCTTCATCTGCCCGTCCTGCTTGTTCGGGGTCTTGTGCCTGCCCCGCATCGCGGGCACTTTGCCAAAAGCCGCCCGGCTTTGGAAGAGAGGAGCGACCATGCCAGCCGTCCAAGCGACCGATCCGACCCGCTCGCGCCTTAAAGTTACCGTGACCCGCCGCCTGCCCGAGGCGGTCGAGACCCGGATGTCCGAGCTTTTCGACGTGTCGCTGAACGCCGACGACCGCAAGATGAGTCGCGACGAGCTGGTCGCCGCCATGCGCGTCTCGGACGTGCTGGTGCCGACGGTGACGGACCATATCGACGCCGCCATGCTGGCCCAGGCGGGCGAGAAGCTGAAGCTGATCGCCAATTACGGCGCCGGCGTGGACCATATCGACGTCCATTCTGCCCGCCAGCGCGGCATCCTGGTCACCAACACGCCCGGCGTGGTGACCGAGGACACGGCGGATGTGGTCATGGCGCTGATCCTGGGCGTGACCCGCCGCCTGCCCGAGGGCATGGCCGAGATGCAGGCCGGCCGCTGGAAGGGCTGGTCGCCGACCGCGCATCTGGGCGGGCGGCTGGGCGGCCGGCGCCTGGGCATCCTCGGCATGGGACGCATCGGCCAGGCGGTGGCGCGGCGCGCCAATGTCTTCGGCATGCAGGTGCATTACCACAACCGCCGCCGCCTGCGCCCCGAGATCGAGGCCGAGCTGCAGGCCACCTATTGGGAAAGCCTGGACCAGATGCTGGCGCGCATGGACATCATCTCGGTGAACGCGCCGCATACGCCCTCGACCTTCCACCTGCTGAATGCGCGGCGGCTGAAGCTGCTCAAGCCCTCGGCCGTGGTCATCAACACCTCGCGCGGCGAGGTGATCGACGAGAACGCCCTGACCCGGATGCTGCGCACGGGCGAGATCGCGGGCGCCGGCCTCGACGTTTTCGAGCATGGGCACGAGATCAACCCGCGGCTGCGCGAGTTGCCCAATGTCGTGCTGCTGCCGCATATGGGCTCGGCCACCATCGAGGGCCGCATCGAGATGGGCGAGAAGGTGATCATCAACATCAAGACCTTTGCCGACGGCCACCGGCCGCCGGACCTTGTGGTGCCCTCGATGCTGTGACGAAGCGCCCCGGTTTTCCGGGGCGTTTGCTTTCCCGGACCGCCCGGATGCGCCATGTCGTTTTTTGCCAAGAACATGTCGCGGGGAATGCGGGCGCGGCGCGCGGTTCGGGCTCTAATCGGCACAGGTAGCCCATGCGCGGAATAAGGAGTCGCTTGCGATGAAAACCCATGTGAAGGCCCTTGTGGTCGGAGGCGGCGCCGTCGGCTGCGGCATCGCGCTGCATCTGGCGCGTGCGGGCTGGGAGACGATGCTGGTCGAGCGGGACGAGCTGACGGCGGGCTCGACCTGGCATGCCGCGGGCCTGCTGCCGCTGTTCAACATGGGCTATGCGACCAGCCATATTCACGACTATTCGGTCAAGCTCTATGCCGGGCTCGAGGCCGAGACCGGGCTGAACGCCGGCTTTACCCGCTGCGGCAACCTGCGCATGGCGCAGACCGATGCGCGGATGGACGAATACATGCTCTATTCCGCCACCGCCGAGACGGTGGGCATCGAGCATGAATTCCTGACGCCCCAGCAGATCAAGGACCGCTGGCCGCTCGTCCGCACCGAGGACCTGAAGGGCGCGCTGTTCCACCCGACCGACGGCTATATCAACCCCGCCGACGTCACCCAGGCCATGGCGCGGGCCGCGCGTATGGCGGGCGCCGGCATCGAGCGCAAGATCCAGGTCAACGGCTACCGATGGACCGGCGAGGAATGGATCGTCACCTGCGAGAAGATGGTCGAAAGGGGCGGCAACCTCGTCCCCTCGGGCGAGCAGTTCGAGATCCGCGCCGAACATGTCGTGACCGCGACCGGCAACCATGCGCAGCGCACCGCGCGGCTGCTGGGCATCAAGATCCCCGCCATCCCGGTCGAGCACCAGTATATCGTGACCGAGCCCGACCCGGCGCTGGTCAAATGGCGCGCCGAGGGCAACCCCGAGCACCCGGTGCTGCGCGATGCGGACGCCAAATGGTATGTCCGCGAGGAACGCGGCGGCTGGATCCTGGGCCCCTATGAGCGCAATGCCCCGGCGCGCTTCCTCTACGACGTGCCGGAAAGCTTCCGCGCCGACCTGTTCCCGCTGGATCTGGAGCGGATCGAAGAGGAATACATGTCGATGATCCACCGGCTTCCCACCTCGGAAACCGTGGGCCTCAAGGACGATTTCAACGGTCCGATCTGCTACACGCCCGACGGCAACCCGCTGGTCGGCCCGGCGCCCGGCCTGCGCAACATGTGGCTGGCCGAGGGCTTCAGCTTCGGCATCACCGCCGCCGGCGGCACCGGCCATTACCTGGCGCAGATGATGACCGAGGGCGAGGCCGAGATCGACATGGCGAGCCTCGATCCCCGTCGCTTCGGCGGCTGGATGACCACCGAATACGCCGCGCGCAAGAACGAGGAATCCTACGAGCACGTCTTCGTCCTGCACCACCCCGACGAGGAGCGCGAAGCCTGCCGCCCGCTGCGCACCGCGCCCGCCTATGACCGGCAGAAGGAAGCCGGCGCGCAATTCGGGCAGGTGAACGGCTGGGAGCGGCCGAACTATTACGCGCCCGCCGGTTTCGACGACCATGCCAGCCGCAGCTTCCGCCGCGGCGGCTGGTGGCAATATGCCAAGGCCGAGGCCGAGGCGATCCGGGGTGCTGCCGGGCTGATCGACGCCTCGGCCTTCGCCAAGCATCGCGTCCATGGCAAGGGGGCGACGGCCTTCCTTGACTGGTTCACCACCAACAAGTTGCCAAAGGTCGGCCGCATCAACCTGACCTATGCGCTGACCGAGGCCGGCACGACGCGGACCGAATACACCATCGTGCGGCTGGCCGAGGACGACTACTACCTGATTTCGGCCGGTGCCTGGGCGGATTACGACGGCGACCACCTGCGCAAGATGGCCGAGGAGATGGAGGGCGAATTCGGCCAGGTGATCGTGCAGGACGTCACCACGCAATGGGGCGTCTTCGCCCTCGCCGGGCCGAACAGCCGCGCCATCCTCAAGGAACTGGTGCGCGACGCCGACCCCGCAACGGTGCTGGGCAACAAGCGTTTCCCCTGGCTGTCGATGCGCAATATCGAGCTGGGCATGTGCCCTGTCCGCGCCATCCGCGTCGCCTATACCGGCGAGCTGGGCTGGGAGTTGCATCACCCGATCGAGTTCGGCCGCTATCTCTGGGACCAGCTGGTCGCGGCGGGCGAGAAGCACGGGTTGAAGCTGGTCGGCGCCCGCGCCCAGAACTGGCTGCGCCAGGAGAAATCCTATCGCGCCTTCGGCACCGAACTGGGCCGCGACGCGACGCCGCTCGAGGCGGGCCTGGACCGCTTCGTCGATCTGGACAAGGAATTCAACGGCAAGCAGGCGATGCTGGCGAAGGGCATCCGCTCGAAATGCGTGACGCTGCTGATCGACGGGCCGGACGATGCCGACCCCTGGGGCCGCGAGGCGCTTTACACCCCGGAGGGGACCGAGAAGATCGGGCGGCTGACCTCGGGCGGCTGGTCGGCGGCCTTCGGCAAGTCCATCGGCATGGGCTATGTCCGCCCCGATCTGGCCGAGCCGGGCACCCGGCTCAAGCTTCGCATGCAGCGCCAGCTGTGGGACGCGGTGGTGACCGAGGACAGCCCCTACGATCCCGAAAACAAGGTGATCCGGGTGGACGGCTGACCTCCTCCCCAGCCGCCCCAGGAAGAAAGGCCCGCCGCGCGCGGGCCTTTTTTCATCTGGTTGCACCCCCGTGCGGGAAATCCCTCCTATGCCGTTAAAAATTGCGAAGAATTGCGCGAAATGTCCGGTTCTTCCGTGGAATTTTCCCTGCTAGGGGAAAGCCGCCTTCGTGAAGACAATGAGTAGCAATATGAAGATTTCTGGAATTCTGTGCCTTTGCCTGCCGCTTGCCATTTCCGCGGGTTTTGCCCATGCGCAAGACGATTACGGCCAGCGGGGATCGGCCCTGCGCAACACCTTCTATATCGGGGCGGGACACGCCGACGGCGATGCTCCGCTGGAAAACGACGACACGCCGTTTTCGATTGGCTTCATGCATCAGCGGGCCGACAGCAAACTGATTCTCGGCTTTGATATCGGTCGCGAGGGAACCATGCTCGACTCGACCTGGGGAATGAACGAGCGGCCGAAACAGGCGACATCGTATAACTTCCTGATCGGCGGCAATGTGATGGATAACGGGCGTTTCCGCGCGGATGCGGCGCTTTTGCTTGGGGCGCGGGAATCCTTCGCAGATTGTCCCGATTCCTATCTCGGCTATCAGTGCTATGCAGATGCGGAACCGGATACCGACTACAAGGGCAACTTCGGCGCGGTCGTGACCCTGTCCATGCAAAGCTTCACCATCGGCCTGCGCGCGACCGGCGAAAGCACGCAGATCCTGGCAGGTTTCCGGTTCTGACCGCCCGGCGCATCCGATCTGCACCTGAAGGATGTCCGCCCGGGAAGATCCCCGGGCGGTTTCCATTCGCAGAGCGCGTCAATGACAGGGCGCGGCGCGCGCCCAAGCGCATATATTCCGGACTTGTTGCGCCACCGCATGGCCCGCCGATAGCCGAAAGACGAGTCATTCGCAGGCGGCCGATATGCTGGCGCATATGGATGGTCCTGCCATCGACCCGCCCGAGCGCCTTGGCCCAAGCGCGATGCTAGCCCCGCAACCCGGCCAGCCGCCGCTGCAGCTCGTCCCGCAAGGCCAGCCGTTCCTCGGGCGAGAGGAAGGCGCCCAGCTCGACCTCGCGCTTGCCGTCGGTCAGCACCAGGTAATCCTCGACCGGCCCGCCCGGCCGCAGGCTCGCGCGCACCCAATAGGGGTTGGTCCGCCAGATCCGGTCCTCGCGTCCCAGATCGCTGCGGGTCAGGATCAGCCGGTCGCGGTCGAGCAGCATCACCTCATGCGCGGTGCCATAGCTGCGCCGGATGGCGTGCCACAGCGCCCAGACCGCCAGCGCGGCAAAGGGCAGCAGCCCCCACAGCACCGTCGTGCCAACCACCGCCAGCAGGGGCAGCGCCAGCCCGGCGGCGGTCAGGCCGATCACCCAGACGAAGCCGCGCCGCGGCAGCGAGCGATGCGGCCAGACTTCCAGCCGATAGGAAACGGCCCCGGAATCCTCCGGGGCCGTATCGTGCCATGCATAGGGCATCGGATCAGTGCGCGTGGGCGCGATCCCAGTCCTCGCGCTTCGGCAGCTGCTCGAAGGTGTGCTCGGGCGGCGGCGAGGGCAGGGTCCATTCCAGCGTGTCGGCATGCTCGTTCCAGTAGTTTGGCACGTTGACGCGCTTGCCGGCGAAGAGCGTGTAGAACACGATGCCGATGAAAAACAGGAAGGACGCGAAGGAGATATAGGCGCCGATCGACGAGATGTTGTTCCAGTAGGCGAACTCGACCGGGTAGTCGATATAGCGCCGCGGCATGCCCTGGCGGCCCAGGAAATGCTGCGGGAAGAAGATCAGGTTCGAGCCGATGAACATCATCCAGAAATGCAGCTGGCCCGCCCATTCCGGATATTGCCGGCCCGACATCTTGCCGATCCAATAATAGACCCCGGCGAAGATGCCGAAGACCGCGCCCAGCGACATCACATAGTGGAAGTGGGCCACGACGTAATAGGTGTCGTGATAGACCCGGTCCAGCGGCGCCTGGCTCAGCACCACGCCGGTCACGCCGCCGACGGTGAACAGGAACAGGAAGCCGAAGGCCCAGAGCATCGGCGTCTTGAACTCGATCGAGCCGCCCCACATGGTGGCGATCCACGAAAAGACCTTGATGCCGGTCGGCACGGCGATGGTCATGGTCGCCAGCATGAAATAGGCCTGCTGAGTCAGCGACATGCCGGCCGTATACATGTGGTGCGCCCAGACCACGAAGCCCAGGATGCCGATCGCCGCCATGGCCAGCACCATCGGCAGGTAGCCGAAGATCGGCTTGCGCGCGAAGGTCGAGATCACGTGGCTGATGATGCCGAAGCCCGGCAGGATGATGATATAGACCTCGGGATGGCCGAAGAACCACAGGATGTGCTGGTAGAGCACCGGGTCGCCGCCGCCCGCGGGGTCGAAGAAATGCGTGCCGAAGTTGCGGTCCATCAGCAGCATGGTGATGGCGCCGGCCAGCACCGGCAGCGACAGCAGGATCAGCCAGGCGGTGATGAAGACCGACCAGGCGAACAGCGGTACCTTGAACAGCGTCATGCCGGGGGCGCGCATGTTCAGGAAGGTGGTGATGATGTTGATCGCGCCCAGGATCGAGCTGGCGCCCGAGACGTGGACGGCAAAGATCGCCAGGTCCATGGAATAGCCCGACTCGGTGGTCGAGAGCGGCGGGTAGAGCACCCAGCCCACGCCCGAGCCCGGCTGGTCCGAGCCGCCCGGCGCCAGAAGCGAGGCGATCCCCAGCGCGACGCCGCAGACATACATCCAGTAGGAGAGGTTGTTCAGCCGCGGGAAGGCCATGTCCGGGGCGCCGATATGCAGCGGCATGAAATAGTTGCCGAAACCGCCGAACAGGGCCGGGATGACGACGAAGAACATCATGAGCACGCCATGATAGGTGATCATGACGTTCCACAGATGGCCGTTCGGGGTGCATTCCGCCGAGGCGTCGGCGATGAAGCGGGCGCCTTCGAGGCACATGTATTGCACGCCGGGATGCTGCAGCTCCATCCGCATGTAGACGGTGAAGCATACCGAGATCAGGCCGACGACGCCGGCCGTGAACAGGTACAGGATACCGATATCCTTGTGGTTTGTTGACATGAACCAGCGGGTGAAGAACCCGCGGGTGTCATGATGGTCACCGTGGCCGTGAACGGCTGCGTCTGCCATGCGTGGACTCCCTAGACATGCGGCTGGCCGGCGCGGGGGCCGGCGGACTCACGTTGGTTCTAGACCACAATCCTACCCCTCGCAATGCGCGGAAAGCAGTAAAAAACACGCCCCCGTGCGCTTTTGCGGCGCGCCGGGGGCGTGATTGCCGGGCCTTCGCGGCGGCGAAGGCGTCAGTTCGCTTCGGCTTCGGCCGGTTCCGCCTCGGCGCCTGCCTCGCCCCCCGCATCGGGCGAATGCTGCGCGAGGAAGGCCACGATATCGGCCTGGTTCTTCGCGAGCTTGAAGGTCATCTTGGTCTTGAGCGACTTGTCGCCCACCTTTTCCTCGACATATTTGTTCGGGTCGGTGATGTAGCCGGCCAAGTCCTCGGTGGTCCAGACCTCGCCGGCCTCGCCCAGCTTGATCAGCGCCTCGGAATATTTGAAGCCTTCTTCGGTGCCGGCCTGGCGCCCGACCACGCCGTAGAGGTTCGGCCCGGTCTTGCCGCCCTTGACGATGTCGGTGCCGTCCGGGGCCTGGACCATGTGGCAGGCCTTGCATTTCTTGAACTCGTTCTCGCCCTTGGCCGGGTCGCCCGCATCCTGGGCGGCGGCAGGCAGGGCGAGGCTGATTGCGGCGAGAGTGGCGTAGATGCTGATCTTCATCGCGTTTCCTCTGGGTATCGTTCTCCTCCGGGGTCGGACCTCTCCGCTTCCCGCCAGACAGGGCTATCATGCGTCAAGCCGGCGGAATACCGGAAAAAGGTCGCAGAACTCGCAAGGGTGAATATGTCGCAGGGCGAAAATCAGCCGGCGAGCGGCGGGAAGTTCCGCGGGAAGGTGCGGCGCAGCGCGTCGTCCAGATCGCCCATGCCGACCGGCAGGCCCATGTCGACCAGGCTGGTCACGCCGTGCTCCTGGATGCCGCAGGGCACGATGCCGGCATAATGGCTCAGCTCCGGCTCCACGTTGATGGCGATGCCGTGGAAGCTGACCCATTTGCGCAGCTTGACGCCGATGGCGGCGATCTTGTCCTCGCGCATGGAGCCGTCGGGCAGGGGCGCCTTGTCGGGCCGGGCGATCCAGACGCCGACCCGGCCGTCGCGGATCTCGCCCTTCAGGTTGAACTCGGCCAGCGCGTCGATGACCCAGGCCTCCAGCGCCTTGACGAAGGCGCGCACGTCGCGGCCGCGGCGGTTCAGGTCCAGCATGACATAGACCACGCGCTGGCCGGGCCCGTGATAGGTATATTGCCCGCCCCGCCCGGTCTCGTGCACCGGGAAGCGCGCCTCCAGCAGGTCGGTGGCACGGGCCGAGGTGCCGGCGGTGTAGAGCGGCGGATGCTCGACCAGCCAGACCAGCTCGCCCGCCCGGCCCTCGGCGATGGCGGCGGCGCGCGCCTCCATGAAGGCTGTGGCTTCGCGGTAATCGGTCAGGCCGGGGGCGGTGATCCATTCGGTCATGAGCGGCGAGATAGTCCGGGCGAGGGGCCGTCGCAAGGGGGCGCGGTCGGTTCCGGCCGGGCCGTCGCGGTGGGGGCTGTCTGCCCCCACACCCCCGAGGATATTTCCGCAAGAAAGAAGCACGAGCATCCGATGATGAATCCCGTGCATGATCATTCTGCAGATGTTGAATTTCACTAACGGAAGAACTGTGGCTATACAGCACATTCAATGAAACGCGCGGACCGACACATGACCTTGCCCCTTTCCCCCGTCTTCGACGCCCTGCGCGCGGCTGCGCGTGACCGTATCCTGATCCTCGACGGCGCGATGGGGACGCAGATCCAGCAGCTTGGCCTGAAGGAAGACGATTTCCGCGGCCATGGCGGCGGCTGCGCCTGCGGCTGCCATCCGCCCGCGCCGGGCGAGCATCCGCAGCAGGGCAACAATGACCTGCTGAACCTGACCCAGCCCAAGGCGATCGAGGAGATTCATTACCGCTATGCCAAGGCGGGCGCCGATATCGTCGAGACCAACACCTTTTCCTCGACCACCATCGCGCAGGCCGATTACGGCATGGAATCCGCGGTTTACGATCTGAACCTCCACGGCGCCCGCATCGCGCGCCGGGCGCTGGACCGCGCCACGGCCGAGGACGGCCGGCCGCGCTGGGTTGCCGGCGCGCTGGGGCCGACCAACCGCACCGCCTCCATCAGCCCGGACGTGAACAATCCCGGCTATCGTGCCGTCACCTTCGACGATCTGCGCCTCGCCTATGCCGAGCAGCTGCGCGGGCTGGTCGACGGCGGCGCCGACCTGATCCTGATCGAGACCATCTTCGACACGCTGAACGCCAAGGCCGCGATCTTTGCCTGCGAGGAGGTGTTCGAGGAGAAGGGCCAGCGCCTGCCGGTGATGATCTCGGGCACCATCACCGACCTGTCCGGGCGCACGCTGTCGGGCCAGACCCCGACCGCCTTCTGGTATTCCATGCGCCATGCCGCGCCGGTCACCATCGGGCTGAACTGCGCCCTCGGCGCCGCCGCCATGCGCCCGCATCTGGCCGAGCTGTCCGGCGTCGCCGACACGCTGATCTGCGCCTATCCCAATGCCGGCCTGCCGAACGAGATGGGCCAATACGACGAATCGCCCGAGGAGATGGCGGCGCAGGTTGCCGAATTCGCCCGCGAGGGGCTGGTGAACGTGGTCGGCGGCTGCTGCGGCTCGACCCCCGAGCATATCGCGGCCATCGCCCGCGCCGTGGCCGACCTGCCGCCGCGCGCGATCCCCGAGATCGAGCCGCGCCTGCGCCTGTCGGGGCTGGAGCCCTTCGTCAAGACCGACGACATTCCCTTCGTCAACGTGGGCGAGCGTACGAATGTCACCGGATCCGCGAAATTCCGCAAGCTGATCACTAACGGCGACTATGCCGCGGCGCTGGACGTGGCCCGCGACCAGGTCGAGAACGGCGCCCAGATCATCGACGTCAACATGGACGAGGGGCTGATCGATTCGAAGCAGGCGATGATCGACTACCTGAACCTGATCGCGGCCGAGCCGGACATCGCCCGCGTGCCGGTGATGGTCGACAGCTCGAAATGGGAGGTGATCGAGGCCGGGCTGAAATGCGTCCAGGGCAAGGCCATCGTGAACTCGATCAGCCTCAAGGAGGGCGAGGAGAGCTTCCTGGCCCAGGCTCGGCTTTGCCGGCGCTACGGCGCCGCCGTGGTGGTGATGGCCTTCGACGAGACGGGCCAGGCCGATACCGAGAACCGCAAGGTCGAGATCTGCGCGCGCGCCTATGACCTGCTGGTGAACGAGGTCGGTTTCCCGCCCGAGGACATCATCTTCGACCCGAACATCTTCGCGGTGGCGACGGGCATCGAGGAGCATGACAATTACGGGCTCGATTTCATCGGCGCGACCCGGCGCATCACCCAGTCCCTGCCGCATGTGCATGTCTCGGGCGGGGTCTCGAACCTCAGCTTCAGCTTCCGCGGCAACGAGCCGGTGCGCGAGGCGATGCATGCCGTGTTCCTCTATCACGCCATCCAGGCGGGGATGGACATGGGCATCGTCAATGCCGGCCAGCTGGCGGTCTATGACCAGATCGACCCGGGCCTGCGCGAGGCCTGCGAGGACGTGGTGCTGAACCGCAAGCCCAGGGCCGGCGGCACCGCGACCGAGAACATGCTGGAGATCGCCGAGCGCTTCCGCGGCGAAGGCGGCGCCAAGGCGCGCGAAAAGGACCTGACCTGGCGCAGCTGGCCGGTCGAGAAGCGGCTGGAACACGCCCTGGTCAACGGCATCACCGAATATATCGACGAGGATACCGAGGAGGCGCGGCTGAAGGCCGAGCGCCCGCTGCACGTGATCGAGGGGCCGCTGATGGCGGGCATGAACGTCGTGGGCGATCTTTTCGGCTCGGGCAAGATGTTCCTGCCGCAGGTGGTGAAATCGGCCCGGGTGATGAAGCAGGCCGTGGCGCATCTGCTGCCCCATATGGAGGCCGAAAAGGCTGCGGCGGGCGGCGCGGGCGGTTCCTCCAGCGCCGGCAAGGTGCTGATGGCGACGGTCAAGGGCGACGTGCACGACATCGGCAAGAACATCGTCGGCGTCGTGCTGGCCTGCAACAATTACGAGATCATCGACCTGGGCGTGATGGTGCCGGCGACTAGGATCCTGGAAACCGCCAAGGCCGAGAAGGTGGACATCATCGGCCTGTCCGGCCTCATCACCCCCTCGCTGGACGAGATGGTGCATGTCGCGAGCGAAATGGAGCGCGAGGGCTTCGACATCCCGCTGCTGATCGGTGGCGCCACCACGTCGCGCGTGCATACCGCGGTCAAGATCCATCCGCGCTATGCCAGGGGTCAGGCGGTCTATGTCACCGACGCCAGCCGCGCGGTGGGCGTGGTGGGAAGCCTGCTGTCCGGCCAGAAAAATGCCTATGTCGAGACGATCCGCAGCGAATACATGGACGTAGCCAACAAGCACGCCCGGGCCGAGGCGGACAAGAAGCGCCTGCCGCTGGCCGCCGCCCGCGACAATGCGCTGCGGATCGACTGGTCGGGCTTCGAGGCCAGGACGCCGGAATTCCTGGGCTCGCGGGTGATCGAGGATTTCGACCTGGCCGAGATCGCCCGCTATATCGACTGGACGCCGTTCTTCCAGACCTGGGAGCTGAAGGGCGTCTATCCGCGCATCCTTGAGGACGAGAAGCAGGGCGCGGTGGCGCGGCAGCTCTTTGCCGATGCGCAGGCCATGCTGCAGCGCGTCATCGACGAGCAATGGTTCCGCCCGCGCGCGGTCATCGGCTTCTGGCCGGCGAACCGGGTCGGCGACGACATCCGGCTGTTCACCGGCGAGGATCGCGCCGCCCCGCTGGCGACCCTGCACACCCTGCGCCAGCAGGTGAGCAAGCGCGACGGCCGCCCGAACGTGGCGCTGGCCGATTTCGTCGCCCCCGAGGGCATCCGCGACTATGTCGGCGGTTTCGTCGTTACGGCCGGCGGCGAGGAGCAGCAGATCGCCGACCGGTTCAAGGCCGCGCATGACGATTTCTCGGCCATCCTGGTGCAGGCGCTGGCCGACCGCTTCGCCGAGGCGCTGGCCGAGATGATGCATGAACGGGTGCGGCGGCAATACTGGGGCTATGCCGAGGAAAGCTTCACTCCCGAGGAGCTGATCGCCGAGCCCTACAAGGGCATCCGCCCGGCGCCCGGTTATCCGGCCCAGCCCGACCATACCGAGAAGGTGACGCTGTTCCGGCTGCTCGACGCCACCACGGCGACCGGGGTCGAGCTGACCGAGTCGATGGCGATGTGGCCCGGCGCCTCGGTCTCGGGCCTCTATATCGGCCATCCCGAGGCCTATTATTTCGGCGTCGCCAAGGTCGAGCACGACCAGGTGCTGGACTATGCCGAGCGCAAGGGCATGTCGGTGCGCGAGGCGGAACGCTGGCTGGCGCCGATCCTGAACTACACCCCACAGGCGGCGGTCGCGGCCGAGTGAAAAGAAACCCGCGGCGGGCGAAAAAATGCCCTTTTCATCCGCCGCGCAAGCGTCTATGAGACGCGGGCCTACGGACGTGCGGTCGTGGCGGAATTGGTAGACGCGCAGCGTTGAGGTCGCTGTTCCTTAACCGGAGTGGAAGTTCGAGTCTTCTCGACCGCACCATATTTCCCTTGCATATCAAGTGCTTGCGCGTGATCGCGGCGTCAGCCCTAAGGGGCATGGCATCCGCTGGCGGTCCGTGCCGGGCGAGAGGGGGCGTTGCCCCCGTCCCTGCGGGACTCCCCCAGGATATTTGGGCAAGAAAGAAGGGCTGGAGACGGTCCCCGCAGCGGTGCCGGAGGTCCTGAAGCCGCGCATGCCGGGGCAGGAAAGAAGCTGGCGAGATGGAAGGCTTTCCTTGGGAAAGCATTCTGGAAAACAGTTTTTCTCCAGGGATTTCCTGCGACATCATGGTCTTTCTTTCCGCGCGGCCTGGCGCCGATTTCCGTGGATTTCCGCCATGGCTTGCGCCTAGTCTCTGCCCCGAACCAGGGGAGAGTTTCCATGTCCGAGAATTGGGGTTTCGACACCACCGCCATCCATGCAGGCAGCGCGCCCGACCCGGCGACCGGGGCGCGGCAGGTGCCGATCTATCAGACCACCGCCTTCGTCTTCAAGGACGCCGCCCATGCCGCGCGGCTCTTCGGCCTGCAGGAGGTCGGCTATATCTATTCCCGCCTGACCAACCCGACCGTCGCGGCGCTGCAGGCCCGCGTGGCCGGGCTGGAGGGCGGGGCCGGCGCGGTCTGCTGCTCCTCGGGCCATGCGGCGCAGATCATGGCGCTGTTCCCGCTGATGGGACCGGGGCGGACCATCATCGCCTCGACCCGGCTTTACGGCGGCACCATCACCCAGTTCAGCCAGACCATCAGGCGCTTCGGCTGGTCGTGCAAATTCGTCGACCTGGACGATCTCGACGCGCTGCGCGCCGCCATCGACGACGACACCCGTGCCATCTTCTGCGAATCGATCAGCAATCCCGGCGGCTATGTCACCGATATCCCGGCGGTGGCGAAGGTTGCGGACGAGGCCGGCCTGCCGCTGATCGTCGACAACACCCTGGCCACGCCCTTCCTGTGCAAGCCCATCGAGATGGGCGCGACGCTGGTCGTGCACAGCCTGACCAAATACATGACCGGCAACGGCACGGTGACCGGCGGCGTGATCGTGGATTCGGGCAAGTTCGACTGGTCGGTCTCGGGCAAGTTCCCCAGCCTGTCGGAACCCGAGCCCGCCTATCACGGGCTGAGGTTCCACGAGACCTTCGGCGCGCTGGCCTATACCTTCCACGGCATCGCCATCGGGCTGCGCGACCTGGGCATGACCATGAACCCGCAGGCGGCGCATTACACGCTGATGGGCATCGAGACGCTGGGCCTGCGCATGGCGCGCCATGTCGAGAATGCGCAGAAGGTCGCGGAATGGCTGGAAAACGATCCGCGCGTCACCTCGGTCACCTATGCGGGCCTGGCGTCGTCGCCCTGGAACGCGACGGCGCGGCGTGTCTATCCCAAGGGGGCGGGGGCGCTGTTCACCTTTGCGATCAGGGGCGGCTATGACGCGGCGGTGAAGCTGGTCGATAACCTCAAGCTGTTCAGCCACGTGGCGAATCTGGGCGACTCGCGCTCGCTGGTGATCCATTCCGCCTCGACCACGCACAGCCAGCTGACGGACGAGCAGAAGATTGCCGCCGGGGCCGGCCCGGACGTGGTGCGGCTGTCGATTGGCATCGAGGACGCCGCGGACATCATCGCCGACCTTGATCAGGCGCTGGCCGCCGCCACTGCCTGAGGCGGAACGGGCGGCGAGTCGCCTCGCCGCCCGCCTTGGTCAGTTCGCCGGGGCTTCCTCGGCCTCGTCTTCGCCCTCGGGCGCCGGCGGCTCGCCGCCTTCCGGCGCATCGGCCGGCTGCATGGCGAAGACGGCGGTGACATTGGCGCTGACGGCCAGCTCGCCCGCCTCGATCGGCGTGTCGGCGGCGCCGGCCGCCTCGGCGCGCATGGCCATCATCGGCCTCGGCCCGCCGCCCATCTGCACATCCGACAGCGAGATCAGCCGGCCGAGCCGCATCCCCGCCGCCTCGGCCATCACCTCGGCGCGGCGGCGCGCATCCGCCACCGCCTCGATGCGGGCTTGGTCCTCGGCCTCGGCCATGTCCTCGCGCGAGAAGCCGATGCCGCTGATCTCATTGGCGCCCGAGGCGACCAGCTTGTCCAGCACCGCGCCCAGCCCGGCGATGTCGCGCACCCGCACGGTGACGCTGTTCTGCGCGCCGTAGCCGGTCAGCTTCGGCGGCTGGCCGTCCTGATAGTCGATCACCGGCGACAGGTTCAGCCCCGAGGTCTGGATGTCGCGCGCCTCGATGCCCTCGGCCTTCAGCGCCTCGATGACCTTGGCCTGCTGTTCGGCGTTCTGCGCCATGGCCTCGGCGGCGGTGGCGGCGCGGGTGCTGACGCCCAGGGTGATCGTGGCCATGTCGGGCTGGGCCGTGGCCTGGCCCTGGCCGGTTACGGTCAGCCGGGCGATGGGGGAATGTTTCATGCCATGATGTCCCATAGGTGCGGGCAGCGGCGGGGCGTCGGGCGGGGCAGGCTGCGCGAGCAGCGGGCCAGCGCCCAGAACGATCAGCGTCGCGGCGGCGATCAGGGGTCGGAATTGGGGCATCGGGTGGTTTCTCCTTGGCGCGCCGGAGCGTTCCGGTCGCGCGATTGTCCTCATGAGCCCGTATAACCCCGGAATTTCGTTCCGGATGCCTCACAATCCGGTGTTCTGCTTTTCACGGATCGCGTTCTGGGTTAGTCCGAAGGGACCAATGACCAAGATGCGCCCCGGCGCCCGGAACCGAAAGCAAAGCCTGTCGATGTCGCTTGATTCCGTTACCGAATACGCTCTCTCTTTCAGCGAGGATGCCGTGCATCTGCAGCGGCGCGACCGAACCGGCGGTCAGGGCGGCGCGAACTGGCGGCATCTGGGTTCGGTCGATTTCGCTTCCGCCAGCTTCCGCGAGGAATTCACCCGCCTGCGCGCCATGGCGACCGGCGCCGGAATCGAGGCGGCGCTGCCGGTCACGCTGGTCATTCCCGACGACCAGATCCTTTATACCACGCTGACCGTCGCGCCCGGCGCCGACCGCGCGCGCGCCGTGGGCCGGGCGCTGGACGGGCTGACCCCCTATGCCATCGACGACCTGGCCTTCGACTGGGAGGGCGACGGCGACAGCGTGCGCGTCGCCGCCGTGGCCCGGCAGACCCTGCGCGAGGCCCACGATTTCGCCATGCAATACGGGTTCGAGGGGCAGGGCTATTGCGCGACTCCTGCCCCGGATCTCTATCCGGGCGAGCCGGTCTTCGTGCTGGAGCCTGCGGCACGTGCCCGTCCGCAGGTCGATCCGGCGCAGGCGGCGGTGACCGCTTCGGCGCTGCTGATCGAGGAGGAACCGTCCGAGGCGGGGGACGCGCTGGATCTCGGCGGCGATCAGGCCGAGGACCCGGACGAGGAAATCGCGGCCGGGGACCCGCCCGCGCCGCCTCCGGACGGGCCGTTCTCCCCGCCGGAAGGTGGCGAGGCTTCGGCCGCGCCGGCCCGGCAATCCCAAGCAACCGCGGCGCAGCCGTCGGACGAGGAATCGCAATCCGCCGCAGCGCCGTCGCCGGTGGACGCGGCCGCGCCCAGCCCGGACGCGGAGGTAGTCGCGGGACCGGCCGCGCCGCTTGACGGCCCGGCTTCGGCCGCGCCGCCATCCCCTGCCGGGCCCATCCCTGCCGAAGCGGCACCAGAGGCCGAAACCCCTGCCGCCGAACCCGCCCCTGCCGCCGAGGCTCCGGTCGCCGGCCCCGATCCGGGCGCCCCCCCGACCCAGGCGATGGATACCGACCCCGCCGAGCCGCGGCAGCAGCCCGAACCCCTTGCAACTGCGGCAATCGGCCCTGCGCCCAAGCCCGGCGAGCCGGAGGAAGATTCCGCCCCGGCCGCGCCGCAGGCCGAGGCCGCCCCGGTCGCGGAAACCGCTGCGGCCGGGACATCGGCCTCGCGCGCCGTTCCTCCGGCAGGCCCGGCCGGTTCGGCGGCTCTGAACGCGCGCGCGCGTGCCGTGCATGACCGCGCCGCCGGCGCCCGTCAGGCGCGGCCCGTCGGCGCCGCCCCGGTTCCGCCCCGCCGGCCGGGCGAGCGCGGCGGGCTTCTGGGACTGGTCGCCATGCTGGGCGTGCTGGTCCTGGGCCTGATCCTGATCTGGGCCTTCCTGGTTCCGGAGAGGCAGGGCGGTCAGCTTGCCGCCATCGCCCCCGCCGAGCAGGCCGCGCCGGCGCAGCCCGTTCCGTCCGCGCCGGCCCCGGCCGAGCCCGACCCGGCACCCGATGCAGCCGCCGCGCCGGCCCCGGCTGCGGCCGCCGATCCCGACCCGGTCCCGACCGCTGCCTTGCAGCCGGCGGCCGCACCGCAGCCGTCCGCCGCGCCGCAGCCCGATGCCGCCCCGGCCGGTGTCGTCCTGCCCGCCGCAACGCATGTCGCGCCGGTTTCGGCCCTGACCGAGGAAGAGCAGCGTCGCGTTCTGGTTGCCGGGACCGCCGTCGCCGCCGCGGTGATCTCCTCCTCGGCGCCGGCCTCGGCCCCTGCGCCGGCGGATCCGGCCCCGTCTCAGGCCGGCATTTCCGCCACCGTTCCGGCCCGGACCGTCGTCTTGGCCCGGCCCGCGGCGGCGCCTGCGGCATCGCGGAACCCTGCGCCGGCCGCTGCGCAGACCCGGCCGGCCGCCACCCGGCTGACCAGCTCGGCCCGGCCGCAACTGGCGCCGCGGCGCACCACGCCGCAGGCCAGCGTGCCGCGCGCCGACACCGCGCCCAACCTGCCCGCGAACCCGCTGCCTTTCGAGGCGAGCCAGCGGCAGGCCCGGCCCGTCACCAGCGCCCGACCGCCCGAGCGCAGCCGCCGCGCCGCGTCCGCGCCTGCGCCCGCGGCCCCGGCGGCCCCCGTCGCGGCCGCCCCGGCCAGCGCCCAGCCCGTCGCCACGACCAGCAGCGCCGCGCTGCGCGGCTCGGCCCGGCCGCCCTCGCGTCCGGAAGGCTCGGCCCCCGAGCTTTCGCCCGGCCCTTCCGGCAGCGGCGGGGCCGACGGGCTGACCCCGGACGAACGGCAGCATCTGCGGATGCTGATCCGCGATCTGGGGCGCTCGGGTCTGGTGTCGCTGCGCGCCGCGCCGCCGCCGGGCGAGCGTCTTGCCCAGGTCCGGCCGCAGCGCAAGCCGGGCACGGCCAGCGATGCCGTCAGCCCTTCGGCCATCGACGACGCACTGAGGTCGGCGACCACGCCGCCACCGGACAAGCCCGAACGCGCCGCCGCCCCCGCTGCCGCGCCCGCCCGGGATTCGGGCGGGCTTTTGCATGGCTCGGCGCGCCCGCGGGCCCGGCCCGGTGCGGCAGCCGTCTCGGGCCAGGCGGTCGAGGCGGCGATCTCGGCCGCGGTCGAGGCTTCGCCGGCCACGCCGGGCGGGGTGCAGCTTTCCGCCCTCGCCTCGTCGCCGCTGCCGCCCCGGCGCGGCGATGCCGCCCCCGAGGCGGCGGCCGCCCCCGCTGCCGTTCCGCCCGCCGCGCCCGAGGCCGCGCCGCCCGCCGCCCCCGGACCCAGCGAGGCCGAACTGGCCGCGCGCCGCGCCCTCGACGAGCAGCTGCAGGCCCAGGCCGAGGCCCGCATCCGCGCCCGTGCCGCCGCCGACGCCAAGGCCGAGGCCGAGGCCCGCGCCCAGGCCGAGGCCCGCGCCCGCGCCCAGGCCGAGGCCGAGGAACGCGCCGCCCGCGCCCGGCGCCAGGATTACAAGCCGCCCGAGATCGACAACGAGCCCGAGATCGCCGCCGGCGCCGTGGGCAAGGGCGCGACCACCGCCACCGTGGCCAAGGCGGCCACCCAGGCGCGCGGCCTCGACCTGGGCCGCACCACGGTCATCGGCATCATCGGCGCCGGCAAGGCCAGCCGGGCGCTGATCCGGCTGCGCAACGGCAAGGTGGTGACCGTGCGGCTTGGCGACCGCATCGACGGCGGCACCATCAACTCGATCGGCGACGGGCGGCTGACCTATGTCAAGGCGGGCCGCACCCATGAATTGCGGATGCTGGACGGCCGCTGATCCGGCCTTCGTCCCGCCGGTCGCGCGTCCGCTGTGAGCCGAGGCGGCGCAGACCGGCACCCTGCTGCCCGCGCGAGGCCCTGCACCTGTCCCGACCCGCTGCTTGCGGATACGGCCATCTGCCTGCCGCCGTCGTCCCGCCTTCGCCGCCGGCATGCCCCGCACACCGCCGCGGTGCGGTTCGCGTCGCCGGCTCGCCGGTCCCCGGCTCTTGCGAGCCGCGCCCCAAGCGCCTAGAAGGCTGGGCAGCCTTGCCAGGGAAAATGCCATGCTCGACCATCTGACCTATACCGCCCCGGAACCGAAGATCATTCAGGGCGCGAAACAGGACTGGGAACTGGTCATCGGGCTGGAGGTCCATGCCCAGGTCGCCTCGAACGCCAAGCTGTTTTCCGGCGCCTCGACCGGCTTCGGCGCCGAGCCGAACAGCCATGTGGCCTTCGTCGATGCCGCCATGCCGGGCATGCTGCCGGTCATCAACGAATTCTGCGTGGCGCAGGCGGTCAAGACCGGCCTCGGCCTCAAGGCGCGGATCAACCTGGTCTCGGCCTTCGACCGCAAGAACTATTTCTATCCGGACCTGCCGCAGGGCTACCAGATCAGCCAGCTCTACCACCCTATCGTGGGCGAGGGCGAGGTGATCGTGGACATGGCCCCCGGCATCGCCCGCCGCGTCAGGATCGAGCGCATCCACCTGGAACAGGATGCCGGCAAGTCGATCCACGACATGGACCCGAACATGTCCTTCGTCGACCTGAACCGCACCGGCGTGGCGCTGATGGAGATCGTCAGCCGCCCCGACATCCGCGGGCCGGAGGAGGCGGCGGCCTATGTCGCCAAGCTGCGCCAGATCATGCGCTACCTCGGCACCTGCGACGGCAACATGCAGAACGGCAACCTGCGCGCCGACGTGAACGTCTCGGTCTGCGCCCCCGGCGCCTATGAGCGTTATCAGGAGACCGGCGATTTCAGCCATCTCGGCACCCGCTGCGAGATCAAGAACATGAACTCGCTGCGCTTCATCCAGGCCGCCATCGAATACGAGGCCCGCCGCCAGATCGCCATCATCGAGGACGGCGGCACGGTTGTGCAGGAAACCCGGCTCTACGATCCCGACCGCGGCGAGACCCGCTCGATGCGCTCGAAGGAGGAAGCCCACGACTATCGCTATTTTCCCGATCCCGACCTCTTGCCGCTCGAGATCGAGCAGGACTGGGTGGACGGCATCGCCGCCGCCATGCCGGAACTGCCCGACGAGAAGAAGGCGCGCTTCGTCAAGGAGCTCGGCCTGTCGGAATATGACGCCGGCGTGCTGACCGCCGAGGTCGAAAGCGCCGATTACTTCGAGCAGGTGGCCGCCGGCCGCGACGGCAAGATGGCAGCGAACTGGGTCATCAACGAGCTGTTCGGCCGGCTGAACAAGGAAGGGCTGAGCGTCGAGACCTCGCCGGTCTCCGCCGCCCAGCTCGGCGGGGTGATCGACCTGATCGGTTCGGGCGCGATCTCGGGCAAGATCGCCAAGGAGCTGTTCGAGATCCTCTGGACCGAGGGCGGCGACCCGGCCGAGATCGTGGAATCGCGCGGCATGAAGCAGGTCACCGACCTCGGCGCCATCGAGGCGGCGGTGGACGAGATCATCGCCGCGAACCCGGCGCAGGTGGAAAAGGCCAAGGCCAACCCCAAGCTGGCCGGCTGGTTCGTCGGCCAGGTGCTGAAGGCGACCGGCGGCAAGGCCAACCCGGCGGCGGTGAACGAGCTGGTGGCGAAGAAGCTGGGCGGCTGACTTGTCAGAGGCGTCCCGAGACGGTGCGCCCCGCCCATCCGCATGGGCCGGGCGGCGTCCCCGCCCGCCCTCGCCGTCCGGGTCTAGGCAGGCCCATCGCGGCCGGCTTTCCCTCCTTCCGCTCCCGAACATGTGCAGCGGGCGACGCGCGCCGGCATTGCGCAGCCCGCTTCCCTTGGCCGGCCATCTCGCCTAACCTTCGGCCCAAAGGAAAGGCATCCGCATGAGCAGCTACGAATACACCGTCATCCCCGCACCCGCCCGCGGCGAAAAGGTCCGGGGCGCGAAATCCGGGATCGAGCGTTTCGCCGCCACGCTGACCGATGTGCTGAACGACATGGCCCGCGACGGCTGGGACTATGTCCGGGCCGAGACACTGCCGGCCGAGGAACGCTCGGGCCTGACCAGCCGAACCACGGTCTATCACAACCTGCTGATCTTCCGCCGCGCCCTGGCCGCGCCCGGCCGGCAGCAGGTGGCCCAGCCGGCCGCCACGGCCGAGCCGCAGCCCGCCGAACCTCCCGCCATGGAACCCGCAGCCGAGGAAACCCCGGCCGGCACTGCCCAGCAGCCGGCGCGCGGCCCCTTCAGCCAGCCGATGCGCGCCACCCCCAAGCCCGCGCCGTTGGCCGCGCCCGGCAACCATACCCGTGCCCGCGCCGCCGAGCCGCCGCTGACCGCGCCGCACGCCCCGGCCCCGGCCGGCCCGCGCCTCGGCCCCGCCAGCCGCTGATTTCTCCGTTTTCCAAATACTCCGGGGTGAGCCCCCGGCACGGGGGCGAGGGGCAGCGCCCCTCGGGCCCTCACCAATGCGGCGGCCGCTGGTCCGCCAGCGGCACCGTTCCCGCCTCGGATTCGCGTTCGGCCTCGCGCTCCATCAGCATGCCGACATGGCGCGCCAGCCGGGCGATCTCGCTTTCCTGCCGGGCCACGATGCCCGACAGATCCTCGACGGTGCGCGCCAGATAGGCCACGGCTTCCTCCAGCCGCTCGATCCGTTCCTGCGTCTGCTTGTCCATTCATCCTCCATCCGTTAGACCGCCGCATGGAAAAGCCCGAGGCAAACCATGGCGAAAGATCAGAAGAAACAGCCCCGTCCCAAGGCCGAGACGCCCAAGGGGTTCCGCGACTATTTCGGCGCGGATGTGACCGAGCGCAAGCAGATGCTCGACCGCATCGCCGAGATCTATCATCGCCACGGCTTCGAGCCGCTCGAAACCAGTGCCGTGGAAACTGTCGAGGCGCTGGGAAAGTTCCTGCCCGATGTGGACCGCCCCAATGCCGGCGTCTTTGCCTGGCAGGAGGCCGAGGTTCCGGGTGGCGGCGCCGGCGACTGGCTGGCGCTGCGCTATGACCTGACCGCGCCGCTGGCCCGCGTCGCCGCGCAGTTCCGCAACGACCTGCCCAGCCCCTATCGCCGCTATGCCATGGGCCCGGTCTGGCGCAATGAAAAGCCGGGGCCGGGCCGCTTCCGCCAGTTCTACCAATGCGACGCCGATACCGTGGGCTCGGCCTCGGTCGCCGCGGATGCCGAGATCTGCGCCATGCTGGCGGCGGCCTTGGAACATGCCGGCATCGCCCGCGGCGACTACCTGATCCGCATCAACAACCGCAAGGTGCTGAACGGTATCCTGGAATCCACGGGTGTGGCCGAGGGCAAGCCTGCCGACGACGTGCTGCGCACCATCGACAAGTTCGACAAGGTCGGCGAGGAAGGCGTGCGCCAGTTGCTCACCACCGGCCGCAAGGACGAGTCCGGCGCCTTCATCGAGGGCGTGGGCCTGAGCCCGGAACAGGCCGGTCCGGTGCTGGCCTTCCTGACCTCGAAGGGCGTGGACAACGCCGCGACGCTGCAAAACCTGCGCGCCGCCGTCGGCGCCTCGACCGTGGGCGCCGAGGGGGTCGAGGAACTTGCCCAGATCGCCGAGATGCTTTCCGCCATGGGCGTGGGCGAGGATCGCGCCGTCATCGACCCCTCGATCGTGCGCGGCCTGGGCTATTACACCGGCCCGGTCTTCGAGGCCGAGCTGACCTTCGAGATCCTCGACGACAAGGGCCGCAAGCGCCAGTTCGGCTCGGTCGCCGGCGGCGGGCGCTATGACGGGCTGGTGGAACGCTTCACCGGCCAGAAGGTGCCCGCGACCGGCGTCTCCATCGGCGTGGACCGGCTGCTGGCCGCCCTGCGCGCCAAGGGGCTGATGGGCGGGGCCGAGCCGGGCCCGGTCGTCGTCACCGTCATGGACCGCGAGCGCATGGCCGATTACCAGGCCATGGCGGCGGAACTGCGCGCGGCCGGCATCCGCGCCGAGGTTTATCTGGGCAACCCGAAGAACTTCGGCAACCAGCTGAAATATGCCGACAAGCGCAATGCCCCGGTCGCCGTCATCCAGGGCGGCGACGAGGCGGCGCGCGGCGTGGTGCAGGTCAAGGACCTGATCCTGGGGGCGAAGATCGCGGCCGAGGCCAGCCACGAGGAATGGAAGGCCCAGCCCGCCCAGACCGAAGTGGCCCGCGCCGATCTGGTCGCCGAAGTCCGGCGCATCCTGGGATGAGCAAGCGCGAGAAACAGGCCATCGGCCAGCAGATCCTTGCCGCCTTCCGCGCCGCCGGAGCCGAGGAGGTCGCGCCCGACCTGCTGCTGCCGGCCGAGACCTTGCTGGACCTCTATGGCGAGGACATCCGCGCCCGCGCCTATGTGACCCAGGACCCGATCCGCGGCGAGATGATGCTGCGCCCCGACTTCACCGTGCCGGTGGTGCAGATGCACATGGCCAGCGGCGCCGAGCCGGCGCGCTATTGCTATCTGGGCGAGGTGTTCCGCAAGCAGGACCATGGCGAGACGCGCCCCGAGCATCCGCGCGACAACGAATACCTGCAGGCCGGTTTCGAGCTTTTCGCCCGCGACCCGGACGCCGATGCCGAGGTCTTCGCGCTGTTTCACGACATCCTCGCGCCCCTGAAGCTGCAGGCCAGCATGGGCGACATGGACCTGCTGATGGACGCGGTGCGCGCCCTGCCGCTGTCGGGCGCGCGCCGGGCCGCGCTTTTGCACCACATCTGGCGGCCGCGGCGCTTTGCCAAGGCGCTGGCGCGCTTCGCCGCGCCGGCCGAGGCCCGCAGCTTTCCCGAAACCGCCGCGCCCTGGACCGGCCTGCGTTCGCCGGCCGAGATGCAGGCCCGCATCGACCGGCTGCGCAGCGATGCCGCCGAGGCGCCGCTGCCGCCGCAATGGGTCGAGCGGCTGGAGCGGCTGTTCGCCATCCAGGCCCCGGCCCCCGAGGCGCTGCGGCAGCTGCGCGGGCTGGCGGCCGAGATCCCCGATATCGCCGAGGCGGTGGACCGGCTGGAACGCAACCTGGCGGCGCTGTCCGCGCGCGGCATCGACGTGGCCCAGGTGCATTTCGACGCCAGCCATGGCCGGCACACGATGGAATATTACGACGGCATGACCTTCAGCTTCGCGGCGGCCGGGCGCGAGGACTGGCCGCCCGTCGCCTCGGGCGGGCGCTACGACGCGCTGGCGGCGGTTCTGGGCCAGGCGCAGGGCCGCTCGATCCCGGCGGTGGGCGGCATCATCCGGCCGGGGCTGGTCCATGAACTGGGGGGCCAGATCTTGGGGAAAGCAGCATGATCCGGCTGGGCGTGCCGTCCAAGGGGCGGCTGATGGAGCAGTGCTTCGACTGGTTCGCCGCCCGCGGCGTGACCCTGTCGCGCGCCGGGTCCGAGCGCGAATATGCCGGCCGGGTCGACGGGGCCGGGGACGTGGCGCTGGTGCTGCTTTCGGCGGGCGAGATCCCGCGCGAGCTCATGGCCGGCCGCATCCATCTGGGCGTGACCGGCACCGACCTGATCCGCGAGAAGCTGGCCGGCTGGCGCAGCCATGTCGAGGAACTGGCGCCGATGGGCTTCGGCCATGCCGACCTGATCCTGGCCGTGCCAGCCTGCTGGTCGGATTGCGAGACCCTGGACGATTTCGCCACCATCGCCCGCGATTTCCGCGCCGAGCACGGTTTCCGCCTGCGCATCGCTACCAAGTATCACCGGCTGGTGCGCGCCTGGCTCTCGGCGCAGGAGGTCGCGGATTACCAGCTGGTCGACAGCCAGGGCGCGACCGAGGGCACGGTGGCCAACCTGACCGCCGAGGCCATCGCCGACATCACCTCCTCGGGCGAGACGCTGCGCGCCAACCACCTGAAGATCATCGGCGAGGAACCCATCCTGCGCTCGCAGGCGACGCTCTTGCGCTCGCTGGCGGCGGGGGACGAGGCCGAGGTGCGGGATTTCGCGGCACGGCTCGGGCTCTAGAAACCTCGGGCGGGGCAGGGGCGTTGTGCCTCGCCACCTGTGACGGAGAAAGATGATGCGCTTGGCCGCCCTGATGCTGATCCTGTCCGCAAGCCCCGCGCTCGCCGCCTCCGCGGATGCCTGGGAGCAGTTCCGCCAGGATGTCGAGACGGTCTGCACCGCGCTGGCCCCCGAAGCGGGCGAGACGGCCATCGAGGTCAACCCCTTCGGTTCGGAAAGCTATGGCGCGGCGCTGCTGATCACCACGCTGGCCGATGGCGGGGTGGATCGTTACGTCTGCATCTATGACAAGCAGGCCGGGACCGCCGAGCTGACCGCGCCCTTCACGCCGCCGCAGGAAGTGGTCGAGCCGCAGGCCGATGCGGCGGGCAATGTCGCGCCGGTCGAGGACACCCGGACGGACGCGCATCTGGTCAAGCCGTGACCGCCGCGCCTGTCGCGCGGCCGATGGGTATTTGAAAAACAGAGAAAGCTTCAGTCGAGCCCGACCAGGGCCCGCGCGAAGTCTCGGGCGTCGAAGGCGTCGAGATCGTCGATCTGCTCGCCCACGCCGATGGCATGGATCGGCAGGCCGAAGCGGTCGGCCAGGGCCACAAGAACGCCGCCGCGGGCGGTGCCGTCCAGCTTGGTCATGACCAGGCCCGAGACAGCGGCGAGCTTCTGGAAGGTCTCGACCTGGCTCAGCGCGTTCTGGCCGGTGGTGGCGTCCAGCACCAGCAAAGTATTGTGCGGCGCCGAAGGGTCCTTCTTGCGGATGACGCGGACGATCTTGGCCAGCTCCTCCATCAGGTCCTGGCGATTCTGCAAGCGGCCGGCAGTGTCGATCATCAGCAGGTCGGCGCCCTCGGCCTCGGCCCGGGTCATGGCGTCAAAGGCGAGGCTGGCGGGGTCCGAGCCCTCGGGCGCGGTCATCACCGGCACGCCGGCGCGGCTTCCCCAGACCTGCAATTGTTCGACGGCGGCGGCGCGGAACGTGTCGCCGGCCGCGATCACCACCTTCTTGCCCGCCGCCTTGAACTGGCTGGCGAGCTTGCCGATGGTGGTGGTCTTGCCCGAGCCGTTCACCCCCACCACCAGCACCACCTGCGGCCGCTTGGGATAGAGGGGCAGGGGCCTGGCGACCGGGGTCATGATGCGGGCGATCTCCTCGGCCAGAAGCTCTTTCAGCTCGGTGGCCGAAATGCGGCGGCCCATGCGGCCTTCGGCGATATTGGCGGTGACGCGCAGCGCCGTTTCGACGCCCATGTCGGCCTGGATCAGCATCTCCTCGAGCTGCTCCAGCATCTCGTCGTCCAGCTCGCGGCGCGGCTCGGCCGTGGCGGCCTGGCCGAAGATGCGGCCGAGAAGCCCGGGCTTGGCGGGCGTGTCGGAGATCGGGGCTTCCGGGGCCGGGGCCGCGGGTGGCATCGGCGCGGCGCTTTCCGGTTCGGCACCTTCGGACACGATGTCATCCAGCCCCGCGCCGATCTTCGACGAGGACCGCGTCAGCCGCTCGCGCAGTTTCGAGAAAAACGCCATGCACCCATCCTTCTGCCTGTGGCGCAAGAGACTAGGCGTTCCGCGGCCAAAGGAAAAGGGCGCCTGCGAAGCGCCCTTCTTTCTTGTCGAAATATCCCGGGGGTGTGGGGGCAGCGCCCCCACGGCGCTCAGGCCTTGCCCAGATAGATGTCGACCAGCTTCTGCAGCATGTCCAGCGCATCCTCGCGCGAGCGCTGGAAGCTGTTGCGGCCGATGATCGAGCCGTTGCCGCCGCCGTCGCGGATGGCGCGGGCGTCGTCATAGACCGCATCCGCGCCCTTGGCCGCGCCGCCCGAGAACACCACGATGCGCCGGCCGTTGAAGGCCGACTGCATGCAATGCGCGACGCGTTTGGCCTGGGTCGAGATGTCGATGCCCTTGGCCTCGTAGACCTTCTTCGCCTCGCCCAGCTCCAGGTGATCGGTCGAGAGCTTGATCTTGATGACATGCGCGCCGATCAGCGCCGCGATCTGGGCGGCATAGGCGGCGATGTCGATGGCGGTCTCGCCGTCCTTGCTGATCGCCTCGCCGCGCGGATAGGACCAGATCACCGTCGCCACGCCCTTGGCTGCGGCTTCCTTGCGCATCTCGACGATCTCCTCGATCATGTCGAGCGCCATGTCCGAGCCCGGATAGATGGTGAAGCCGATGGCCGAGCAGCCCAGCCGCAGCGCGTCGTCCACCGAGGCGGTGATCGCCTGGTTCTTGCCGGCGGTGTCCGACATCAGCGAATTGGCCGAGTTCACCTTGAGAATGGTCGGGATCTGGCCGGCGAAGGTGTCGGCGCCCGCCTCGATCATGCCCAGCGGCGCGGCATAGGCGTTCAGCCCGGCGTCGATGGCCAGCTGATAGTGGTAATGCGGGTCGTAGCCGGCCGGGTTCGGTGCAAAGCTGCGCGCCGGGCCGTGCTCGAACCCCTGGTCCACGGGCAGGATGATCATCTTGCCGGTGCCGGCCAGTTTGCCGGTCATCAGCATGCGGGCCAGCTGTGCCTTCACACCCGGCGCTTCGCCCTCGTAATTGGCGAGGATCTTGCGGACGGTATCGGTCATCTGCATCGGGAACTCCATGTCTGAATGCGGGCTGATTAACAGACCCGTCGCCGAGGGCAATCGCGATTGCGCTAACGGAACCGGCGGCGGCGGTCCGGCGCTGTTGCGAGGTCGGAATTTCCGGGCTTCCCGGGGCAGACGAAGACCGCGGCGGCATTCCCGAACCAATCCGCCAGAACCGCCGTTTCCCTTGGTGCGGGGCCGGCCTCCCTGGTCTCGATCGGGGCCCTTTTTCTCGCTATCTGTCCCTCGATACCGACTCGCGTGATGCCGGCGCAACCTGCCGCCCGCTGCGATCTCCGCGGCCCTGGCGGTCGAGCCCGCCCCCGTCAGGGGGAACGGATCCTGCGTCCTGCCGCACAACCTTGACGGGAACCGGGCCGCCGAGGCAGGGTTGATCGAAGAGGAGGCGCCCATGCCCGACGATCCCGACCCCGACCGTGAACGGGCCGCCCCCCGTCATCTGGTGCCGATCATCGGCATGGGCGTGGCGGTGATCGTGGCGGTGATCGCGCTCATCCTGTTCATCACCGCCGGGTCCGGGGAACAGGGCGACGCGCCGCGCGCCGACCCGCCCGCCCAGCCTGCTGCGCAGGACTGAGGCGGCGCCGGGCAGGCGGCCGCGCGGCCCCCTGCCTGCCGTCAGCGTTTCTGCAGCGCCGCCACGCCCGGCAGTTCCTTGCCCTCCATCCATTCCAGGAAGGCGCCGCCGGCGGTCGAGATGAAGGTGAAATCGCCCGAGACGCCGGCCTTGTTCAGCGCCGCCACCGTGTCGCCGCCGCCGGCGACCGAGATCAGCTTGTCCTCGCGCGTCAGCCGCGCCGCTTCCTGTGCGGCGGCATTGGTCGCGGCGTCGAAGGGCGGGATCTCGAAGGCGCCGAGCGGGCCGTTCCAGATCAGCGTGCGGCAGGTTTCGAACACTTCGCGGATCTTCGCCACGGTTGCCGGGCCGGCGTCGAGGATCATCGCATCGGCGGGGCAGGCCTCGGCCGTCCCCGTCTCGCTTGCCGCGCCGGCCTTGAATTCCCGCGCCACCACCACGTCCACCGGCAGGTGGATGGTGCAGCCGGTCTTGCCGGCCTTCTCGAGGATGTCGCGCGCGGTGTCGGCCATGTCGCGCTCGGCCAGCGACTTGCCGACCTCGATGCCCTGGGCGACCAGGAAGGTGTTCGCCATGCCGCCGCCGATGACCAGATGGTCCACCTTCTCGATCAGATTGCCGAGCAGGTCGAGCTTGGTCGAGACCTTGGCGCCGCCGACCACCGCCACCACCGGGCGCTGCGGATTGCCGAGCGCGGCGTCCAGCGCCTTCAGCTCCGCCTCCATCAGCCGGCCGGCGGCGGCCGGCAGAAGCCGCGCGATGCCCTCGGTCGAGGCATGCGCCCGGTGCGCAGCCGAGAAGGCGTCGTTCACATAGGCCTGACCCAGCGCCGCCAGCGAGGCGGCGAAGGTCGCGTCATTGGTTTCCTCGCCCGGATAGAAGCGGGTATTCTCCAGCAGCAGCACGTCGCCCTTGGCAAGATCGGCCACGGCGCGCTTGGCGGGGCCGCCGATGGCTTCCTCGGCGAACTTCACCGGCTGGCCGAGCGCCTTTTCCAGCGCCGGGATCACCACCTTCAGGCTCATCGACTCGACGCGCTGGCCCTTGGGGCGGTCGAAATGCGCCAGCAGCACCGGGATGCCGCCCCGGGCCTGGATGTCCTTGACGGTCGGGACGATCTTTTCGATCCGGGTGGCGTCGGTGACCTGGCCGTTCTCGACCGGGACGTTCACGTCCACGCGGACAAGCACCACCTTGCCGTCAAGCTCCAGGTCGTCGATCGTGTTGAAATCCGCCATGGTCTCGTCCCTTTCCTGATGGGCTTTGGCGCCCGTGCGCGGTTTTCCCGCATCATGACATTTTCGTCAACCGGCCCCGCAATCATGGACGGCGGCGAACCGCCGGGGGCAATGGCGGCGTTGTATGGGCGGAGCGAAATGCTTATGCCTTTGCCCAAGCCATCAGAAGGAGACCCCCATGGCCGAGATCAAGGATCCCGAGAACACGGTCATCATCGAGCTGAAGGACGGCCCGGTGGTGATCGAGCTGCTGCCCGATGTCGCCCCGAAACATGTCGAGCGCATGAAGGAACTGGCCCGGGCCGGGAAATACGACAATGTGGCCTTCCACCGCGTGATCGAGGGCTTCATGGCCCAGACCGGCGACGTGGAACATGCCAATATGGAAAACAACTATAACCCGGGCCGCGCCGGCACCGGGGGCTCGGACCTGCCGGACCTGCCGGCCGAGTTCTCGCGCCTGCCGCATGACCGCGGCACGCTGGGCGCGGCGCGTTCGATGAACCCGAACAGCGCCAACAGCCAGTTCTTCATCAACTTCAAGGACAACCATTTCCTGAACGGGCAATATACCGTCTATGGCCGGGTCATCGAGGGCATGGAGCATGTCGACAAGATCGCCCGCGGCGAGCCGCCGGCGAATCCCGACCGGATGATCTCGGTGAAGGTGGCGGCCGATGCGCAGTAAGCTGCTGGCTTCCGCCCTGCTGCTGGCCGCCGGCGCGGCCGCCCATCCGGTCCTGGCCGAGGGTCTGCCGGGCGTCACCGACGGCCCCGGCCCGAACCTGGTGATCGAGGTCGCCGATGCCAAGGGGAACGCCAAGGGCCGGATCGTCCTGGACCTCTATAACGACAAGGCGCCGAAGCATGTCGAGCGGCTGGTGACGCTGGCGAAGTCCGGCGCCTATGACGGGGTGGTGTTCCACCGCGTGATCGACGGCTTCATGGCCCAGACCGGCGATGTCGAGTTCGGCAAGCATGGTGGCGACACCGCGCGGGCCGGCATGGGCGGCTCGAACATGCCGGACCTGCAGGCCGAGTTCAACGATGTCAGCTTCCAGGCCGGCACCGTGGGCATGGCGCGGGCGCAGGACCCGAATTCGGCCAACAGCCAGTTCTTCATCGACCTGGCGCCGGCGACCTTCCTTGACGGGCAATATACCGTGGTCGGCCAGCTGGTCGATGGCTGGGATGTGCTGAACGCGATCAAGAAGGGCGATCCCGCCGCCAACGGCTCGGTGGTCGAGCCCGACTACATGGTCAAGGTGACGGTCGAGGAATAAGCCCGCCGCCTGACCCGAAAGCCCCGCCTCGCGCGGGGCTTTTCTTCAAGGAGTCCCCACATGACCACGCTTTACATCGACGCCGACGCCTGCCCGGTCAAACCCGAGGCCGAACGGGTCGCGACCCGGCTGCGCGTGCCGATGGTGCTGGTCTGCAACGGCGGGCTGCGGCCGCCGGCCAATCCGCTGCTGTCGCTGGTGATCGTGCCCGAGGGGCCGGATGCGGCCGACCAGTGGATCGCGGCGCATTGCGGCCCGGGCGACGTGGTGGTCACCACCGACCTGCCGCTGGCGGACCGCTGCCTCAAGGCCGGCGCGCAGGTCGTGCAGCCCGACGGCGAGGTGCTGACGCCGGCCAATATCGGCCCGCGGCTGGCGACGCGCGACCTGATGCAGGACATCCGCGCCGCCGACCCGTTCCACCAGGGCCGCGGCGGCGGTTTCGGCAAACCCGAGCGGGCGCGGTTCCTGCAATCGCTGGACCGGGTGATGGCGGCGGCGCTGCGGACCGGCTAGTGTGCGGGCCATGGACAGCGCGCCGCGAAGATGATTTCACCTCGCCCCATGTTCACGCGCCGATCCACCCCTTACTGGGCCAGCTTCCTCATCATCCTCCTGGCCGCGGTTTGGCTGCTCTGGATCGGGCGCGAGCCGATCTGCACATGCGGCCATGTCAAGCTCTGGCACGGCGAGACGATGAGTTCCGAGAATTCGCAGCATCTGACCGACTGGTATACGCCGTCGCACATCATCCACGGGCTACTGTTCTATGCAGGGCTGTGGCTGGTGGCGCGGCGCCTGTCTTTCGGCTGGCGGCTGGCGATCGCGACGCTGGTCGAATCCGCCTGGGAGATCGTCGAGAATTCCGACGCGATCATCGAGCGCTACCGCGCGGTGACCATCTCGCTAGACTATTACGGCGACAGCGTGGTCAATTCGGTGGCGGACATCCTGGCGATGGTGCTGGGCTTCCTGCTGGCGGCGCGGATGCCGGTCTGGGCCTCGGTCGCCATGGTGATCGGCTTCGAGGCGCTGACCACCTGGCTGATCCGCGACGGGCTGGCGCTGAACGTGCTGATGCTGCTCTGGCCGCTGGAGGCGGTGAGGGCCTGGCAGGGCGGGTAAGAAAGCGGCAGCGGGCACCCCCCGCTTGGCATTCGAACGGTAGAGGGCGGGCGACAGGGCTCCCCCGGCCCTGTCGCTGCGGTATTTGGGGCACGAAGAAGTCGCGCGCCCCGCTCTTCGCTTATCCCACCTGCACCATGCGGTGCTTCTTCTTGCCGACCGAGACCTTCAGCCCCTCGCCGATCAGCGCCGCGTCGACCGGCAACTGCGGGTCCGAGACCGCCTCGTTGTTCAGCCGCAGCCCGCCCTCGGCGATCAGGCGCTTGGCCTCCTTGCCCGAGGCGGTGATGCCGGTCTGCGCCAGCAGTTGCACCACCGTCAGGCCCGAGGCCAGGGCATCGGCGCCGATGGTCACCACCTCCAGATCGCCGCCGGCGCCGCCCTGCTCGAAGACCTCGCGGGCGGTCGCCTCGGCCGAGGCGGCGGCTTCGGCGCCGTGCAGCAGCGTCGTGACCTCATTGGCGAGGATGATCTTGGCGGCGTTGATCTCGGAGCCGGAAAGCCGGCCGAGGCGGTCGCATTCCTCGACCGGAAGCTCGGTATAGAGCTTCAGGAAGCGGCCGACATCGGCGTCGGTGGTGTTGCGCCAGAACTGCCAGAACTCGTAGGGCGACAGCATGGCGCCGTTCAGCCAGACCGCGCCGCCGGCCGATTTGCCCATCTTGCGCCCGTCCGAGGTGGTCAGCAAGGGCGAGGTCAGGCCCCAGATCTCGGCATCCAGCACACGGCGGGTCAGGTCGATGCCGTTGACGATATTGCCCCACTGGTCCGAGCCGCCCATCTGCAGCCGGCAGCCATAGCGGCGGTAAAGCTCGAGGAAATCGTAGGCCTGCAGGATCATGTAGTTGAATTCGAGGAAGCTCAGCGACTGCTCGCGGTCCAGCCGCGACTTGACCGATTCGAAGCTGAGCATCCGGTTCACGCTGAAATGCCGGCCGATGTCGCGCAGGAAATCGAGGTAGTTCAGCCCGTCCAGCCATTCGGCATTGTTCAGCATCGTCGCCCGCCCTTCGCCATAGTCGAGGTAGCGGGCGAAGACCTGCTGCATGCCGTCGATATTCGCCTGGATCGCCTGCGGGGTCAGCAGCGGGCGTTCCTCGGACCGGAAGGACGGGTCGCCGACCTTGGTGGTGCCGCCGCCCATCAGGGTGATCGGGCGGTTGCCGGTCTTCTGGAACCAGCGCAGCATCATGATGTTCAGCAGGTGGCCGACATGCAGGCTGGCCGCCGTCGCGTCATAACCGATATATGCCGTCACCGGGCCGTCGATCAGGGCGTCGTCCAGCGCCTGCATGTCGGTGCAGTCCGCCAGATAGCCGCGTTCGATCATCACGTTCAGGAAATCGGATTTGGCACGGTAGGTCATGGGCTGTTCCTTTCGAATGGCGCGGATATACCGGGGGAAAGGCCGAAGGGAAAGCAGGATGATCCGGGCGCTGGGGATGATGTCGGGGACCTCGCTGGACGGGGTGGACGCGGCGATGATCGAGACGGACGGGCGGCGCATCGCCGGCTTCGGCCGCAGCGCCTATCGCGCCTATTCCGGCAATGAATCGGGGCTGCTGCACGCGGCGCTGGGGCAATGGCCGGGCGGGCCCGACGTGGCCGAGGCGGCGGCGCTGTCCGTCGCCGCCCATGCCGTGCTGGCCGAAGGCTTCCCCGAGGCGGAGCTGGTCGGCTATCACGGCCAGACGCTGGCGCATGATCCCGGGGGACGGGGCACGCATCAGGCCGGCGACGGGGCGGCGCTGGCGCGGCGGCTGGGCCGGCCGGTGGTCTGGGATTTCCGCTCCGAGGACGTGCGGCAGGGCGGCGAGGGCGCGCCGCTTGCGCCCTTCTTCCATTGGGCCTGCGCGGAATGGGCGATGGGGCAGGGGCTTCTGCCCCGCGCCCCGGTCGCCTTCCTGAACCTGGGCGGCGTGGGCAACCTGACCCTCGTCGATCCCGCCGCCGGCGCACCCGAGGCGCCGGGGGCCTGCATCGCCTTCGACACCGGCCCGGCCAATGCGCCCGTGAACGACCTGATGCGCGCCCGGCGCGGGCTGGCGCGGGACGAGGGCGGGCGGCTGGCCCTGCAGGGCCGCCCGGACGAGGCGGTCATCGCCCGCTTCCTGTGCCATCCGCATTTCGCCCGGGCTCTGCCGAAATCGCTGGACCGCGACGCCTTCCCGGCGCTGGCGGCCGAGGTGGCGGGCCTTTCCGATGCCGACGCGGCGGCGACGCTGACCCATGCGGCGGCGGCGGCGGTGGCGGCGGGGCTGGCGGCCCTGGACCGGGCGCCGGAGCTGGTGCTGGTCTGCGGCGGCGGCCGGCACAACGCGGCGATGATGGCGGCGCTGGGCGCGCGCCTGCCGGCCCGCGTCGCGCCGGTCGAGGCGGCGGGGCTGGACGGCGACATGCTCGAAGCGCAGGCCTTCGGCTGGCTGGCGGTGCGGGTGCTGCGGGGGTTGCCGACCTCGGGGCCCGGCACCACCGGCGCGCCGGGGCCGGTCTGCGGCGGCCGGATCAGCCATCCGGCGCGGCGCTGAAGCCGGGCCGGATTCGCGGCGGGATCACGGGCGGATTTCCGCCTTGTGATTGTTTCGGCACCATTTCATGGGAACGATGCCGCGAATGCGGGCGTTGGGCGGACATATGGCGGTCTAGCGCCATCCGTAACAACGACAACCGGAAAGGACATCGTCCATGAAACCTCTTGTCATCGCCGCCGCCACCTTGGCGCTTGCCAGTCCCGTCTTTGCCCAGACCGAGACCACCCCGCCTGCCGAGATGCCGGCCGAGCAGGTCGAGGACGCCGCGACCGCGGCGGAAAGCGCCGCCGATCAGGCCGAGCAGGCCGCCGATCAGGCGGAGCAGGCTGCCGATCAGGCTGCCGAGGAAACCGGCGACGCCGCTGCCCAGGCCGCCGATGATGCGGCCCAGGCCGCCGATGCGGCCAGCGACGCCGCCAATGATGCGACCGGGGCTGCCGCGGAAACCGGAATGGCCCCGGATGCACCCGCCGGCGATGCGGTGCCCGAGGCGGCCGAGGGCGCGGCCGAGGATGCCGCCGGCGCCGCCGAGGATGCCGCGGATGCCGCGAGCGACGCTGCCGATGCCGCCGCGGACGCGGCCGCCGAGGCGCCGGTCACGCCGCCGGACGTCAACCCGCCGGCCATCTCGGAAGCCGAGCCGGGCGTGCTGTCGAGCTGGCTGACCAGCCGCCGGATCTGGACCACCAACGAGCCCTCGACCACCGAATGGGTCGATCCCGCGGTCGAGGAACGCCCGGCCGAATGGCAGGACATCGCCAAGGTGAACGACGTCGTGCTGGATGATTCGGGCCAGGTCGTCGGCTATGTCGCCGATATCGGCGGCTTCCTGGGCATCGGCGCCAAGAAGGTCCTGCTGGGCGTGGATGCCATCCATCTGGTGACCATCGGCAACGACACCTTCTTCGCCACCAACTACACCAAGGCCGAGCTGGAAGCCCTGCCGGATTTCGACGAGAAGACCGTGCGGAAATAAGCCTTGCGGCGGTTTTCCGGACGGAATGGGGGGCGCCTTTCGGGGCGCCCCTGCATTTTTGCGCAAGAACGGCCTTGACGCCGCCCGGCCCCGTGCGTAAACCCCCTCGCACCCCGGACGGCGATCCGGGGAAGTGGTCTGCGCGGTTGTAGCTCAGTTGGTTAGAGTACCGGCCTGTCACGCCGGGGGTCGCGGGTTCGAGCCCCGTCAACCGCGCCACCACCACATTGCCTATCGCCGAAAAGATGCGCGGTTGTAGCTCAGTTGGTTAGAGTACCGGCCTGTCACGCCGGGGGTCGCGGGTTCGAGCCCCGTCAACCGCGCCATCTTTCCCCATGATCCCATGGCTTTGCAGCCGCGCTTCCGGCGCGGCTTTTTGGATATTTGGGAAACGAAGAAGCCGGCTGGCGGTCCTGCCCGGGAGCGGCGCAAGGGGCTTTTCAAGCGGCCTCATTTCCCTATGCTGGCCCCCAATCACGACGGAGGACGCCATGGCACGCGGAATAGATTACGGCGGAATGATGCACCGGGCCATGCAGCGGCTGATCGCGGATGTGCTGCAGGCAGTCGCAAAGGAGGGGCTGCCCGGCGAGCATCATTTCTTCATCACCTTCGACACCCGCGATTCGGATGTCGAGATGGCCGACTGGCTGCGCGAGCGTTACCCCGAGGAGATGACCATCGTCATCCAGCACTGGTTCGAGAATCTTTCGGTCACGCCGGATGGCTTCCACATCACGCTGAACTTCGGCAACTCGCCCGAGCCGCTTTATATTCCCTTCGACGCGCTGCGCACATTCGTGGACCCTTCGGTCGAATTCGGCCTGCGATTCGAGAACCACGAAGAGGATGAGGACGAGGACGAAGTCGAGGGAGAGCAGGAGGCCGAGCCCGACGGTCCGGACGAGGACGGGCCGAAGGGCGGCGCCGAGGTGGTCAGCCTGGACAAATGGCGCAAGTAAGGCGCTGTTAGCGCATGGCATACCACGGCATGCCGATTGCGAATCCCTGCCATCGGGCCTAGAACCCCCACAACACCGTGAGGGAGCATGCCATGACCAAGACCACCCGCACCGAGACCGACAGCTTCGGCCCGCTGGAGGTGCCTGCCGACAAGTATTGGGGCGCGCAGACGCAACGCTCGATCCAGAACTTCCCCATCGGCTGGGAGAAGCAGCCGGTGGCGATCATCCGCGCCCTGGGGGTGATCAAGCAGGCCGCGGCCGAGGTGAACATGGCCAGCGGCAAGCTGGACCCCGAGATCGGCAAGGCCATGGTGCAGGCGGCCTCGGAAGTCGTCGCCGGCAAGTTCGACGACAACTTCCCGCTGGTGGTCTGGCAGACCGGATCGGGCACGCAGTCGAACATGAACGCGAACGAGGTGATCTCGAACCGCGCCATCGAGATCCTGGGCGGCGAGATGGGCTCGAAGAAGCCGGTGCATCCGAACGACCATGTGAACATGGGCCAGTCCTCGAACGACACCTTCCCGACCGCCATGCATGTCGCCATCGCCATGCAGGCGCGCGACGTGCTGCTGCCGGGGCTGGAAAAGCTGCACAAGGCGCTGGTGGCGAAGTCCGAGGAATTCAAGGATATCATCAAGATCGGCCGCACCCATACCCAGGACGCCACGCCGCTGACGCTGGGCCAGGAATTCGGCGGCTATGCGCATCAGGTCGCCAAGGGCATCGAGCGGGTGAAGCTGGCGCTTGGCGACATCTACGAGCTGGCGCAGGGCGGCACCGCCGTCGGCACCGGGCTGAACACCAAGAAGGGCTGGGACACGGCCATCGCCGCCAAGATCGCCGAGATCACCGATCTGCCCTTCGTCACCGCGCCGAACAAGTTCGAGGCGCTGGCGGCGCATGACGCGATGGTGTTCTTCTCGGGCGCGCTGAAGACGGTGGCGGCAAGCCTGTTCAAGATCGCCAACGACATGCGGCTGCTGGGCTCGGGCCCGCGCTCGGGCCTGGGCGAGCTGATCCTGCCGGAGAACGAGCCGGGTTCGTCGATCATGCCGGGCAAGGTCAACCCCACCCAGGCCGAGGCGCTGACCATGGTCTGCGCCCATGTCATGGGCAATGACGCGGCCATCGGCTTTGCCGGCTCGCAGGGCCATTTCGAGCTGAACGTCTACAACCCGATGATGTCCTACAATGTGCTGCAATCCATGCAGTTGCTGGGCGATGCGGCGGGGTCCTTCACCGACAACATGGTCGTGGGCACCGAGGCGAACATTCCGCGCATCGAGAAGCTGATGCAGGAATCGCTGATGCTGGTGACGGCGCTGGCGCCGACCATCGGCTATGACAACGCGACCAAGGTGGCCAAGACCGCGCATAAGAACGGCACCACGCTGCGCGAGGAGGCGATCGCGCTGGGCTTCGTCGATGGCGAGACCTTCGACCGCATCGTCCGGCCCGAGCAGATGATCGGTCCCGAGGATTGATGTGACCGGCCCCGGCAAGGTCATCAACCTGAGGGCGGCGCGCAAGAACGCCGCCCGCGACGCCGCCCGCCGGCAGGGCGAGGAGAATGCGGCCAGGTTCGGCCGCAGCAAGGCCCAGAGGCTGGCCGAGGAGGACGCGGTCGCGCGGGCCGCCCGGCATCTGGACCAGCACCGCCGCGAGGATCCCGGGCATGGCGATGATTGAGCTGATGCCCCTGGCGCTGCCGCCGATGTCCGCGCCGGTCAAGCGCTCGGTCACCATCGGCGGACACCGCACCTCGGTCAGCCTCGAGGATGCCTTCTGGCGCGAGCTGCGCGAACTGGCCCGCGCCGCTGGCCGCACCACCGCGACGCTGATCGCCGAGATCGACGCCGCCCGCCCGCCCGAGGTGGGGCTGGCCACGGCGCTGCGGCTCTATGTGCTGGCCGAGATTGTCCGGAATCGGGCGTAATGCTTGCGGCCCGGCCCCCGGCTGACTAAAAGCCGCTGCACATATCCAAATTCTGGGAAATACCATGGCAGGCCATTCCAAATGGGCCAATATCCAGCATCGCAAGGGCAAGCAGGACAAGCTGCGCTCGAAGCTGTTTTCGAAACTGGCCAAAGAAATCACCGTCGCCGCCAAGATGGGCGACCCCGACCCCGACAAGAACCCGCGCCTTCGCCTAGCGGTGAAGGAAGCCAAGTCGAACTCGATGCCGAAGGACGTGATCGACCGCGCCATCAAGAAGTCGCAGGGCGGCGATGCCGAGAATTACGACGAGATCCGCTATGAGGGCTACGGCCCGAACGGCATCGCCATCATCGTCGAGGCGATGACCGACAATCGCAACCGCACCGCGTCCAACGTGCGCAGCTATTTCACCAAATACGGCGGCGACCTGGGGCAGACCGGCTCGGTCAGCTTCATGTTCGACCGCAAGGGCGAGATCCTCTACAAGCCTGATGCCGGCGATGCCGACACGGTGATGCTGGCCGCCATCGAGGCCGGGGCCGAGGATGTCGAGAGCGACGAGGACGGGCACTGGATCTATACCTCGGACACCGACCTGGCCGAAGTCTCGAATGCGCTGGAGGCCAGCCTGGGCGAATCCGAACATGCCAAGCTGATCTGGAAGCCGCAGGCGCCGACCGAGATCGACCTGGAGACGGCGCAGAAGCTGATGAAGCTGCTGGACGCGCTGGAGGAAGACGACGACGTGCAGAACGTCACCGGGAATTTCGACATTCCCGAGGACGTGGCGGCGCAGCTTTGAGCTTCTGCCTCCGGCGGGGGTATTTGGCAAACAGAGAAGTCAGGGGCGCAGTTCTGCTGCGGCCCTTTTTCTTATGGCGGCGGTCAGGGGGGCGAGGGCGGGGGCCATGGCGCGCTGCACGTGCCAATGCAGCGCCACGTCCAGCGGCAGGCCGGGGACCAGCGGGCGCAGCCGGCCCTCGCGCAGCGCCGGGGCGGCCATGCTTTCCGGGATCATGCCCCAGCCGAGGCCGAGCTCCACCGCGCGGGCGAAGGGTTCCGAGGCCGGGATCCGGTGGCCGGGCAGGTGCAGGCGCCGGCCGGTGGCCTGTTCGGCCCAGCGGGATTGCAGCGCGTCCTTGGCGTTGAAGATGATCGCCGGGGCGGTGCGCAGGGCGGGTTCGGTCACGCCGTGCGGGAAATGCCGGGCGAGGAAATCCGGTGTCGCCAGCGCCTGGTAGCGCATCGCGCCCAAGGGCAGCGCGTCGCAGCCCGGCACCGGGTCGGGGTCCGAACTGATCGCCGCCGAGACCTGGCCCTGCCGCAGCCAGTCGCGGGCATGGTCCTGGTCGTCCAGCACCAGGTCGTAGAGCACCGGCAGCGCCGCCATCACCGGCGGAAACCAGGTGGCGAGGCTGTCGGCATTCACCGCCAGCCGCAGCACCGCCGGGCCGGCGGATGGCTGCAGCCCGGCCGCGAGCGTGCTTTCCAGAAGCCGCACCTGGTCGAGATGCTGCATCAGCCGCAGCCCTGTCTGGGTGCCGGTGGCGGGCGGGCCGCGATGGATCAGCACCTGGCCCAGCCGCTCCTCGAGCCCCTTGATGCGCTGCGAGACCGCCGAGGGCGTGACGCCGAGCGCCGCGGCCGCCGCTTCGAAGCTGCCGCGGCGGATGATCTCGGACAGGGCGCTGAGCGCGGCATAGTCGAGCATGAAGCCAGCCTTAATCCAGGTAATGATTTTGAATTTGCCTGAAGGCGGTCGTGTCGGCAAGACGGGACGAAAGGAGAGCCGCATGCATGCCTATCTTGCCGGTCTGGGCACCGCCCTGTCGCTGATCGTCGCCATCGGGGCGCAGAACGCCTTCGTGCTGAAGCAGGGGCTGATGCGCCGTCATGTGCTGGCGACCTGCGCTTTTTGCGCGCTGTCGGATGCGGTGCTGATCACCGCGGGGGTGCTGGGCGCCGGGGCGCTGGCCGCCCGCGCGCCGTGGTTCCTGGAGGCGATGCGCTGGGGCGGGGCGGCGTTCCTGCTGGCCTATGGCGCGCGGGCCTTTCGCGCCGCATGGCGGGGCGGCGAGAGCCTGCGGGCCGGGCAGGGGGCCGCCGGCCTGGCCGCCACGCTGGGGGTGCTGGCGGCGCTGACCTGGCTCAACCCGCATGTCTGGCTGGATACGGTGGTGCTGATCGGCTCGATCTCGGCGGGATGGGAGGACAAATCGGGCTTCGTCGCCGGCGCGGTGTCCGCCTCGGTGATCTTCTTCTTTTCGCTGGGCTATGGCGCGTGCTGGCTGTCGCCCCTGTTCGCGCGGCCGCTGGCCTGGCGGGTGCTGGACGGGCTGGTCGGGCTGGTGATGTGGTCGATCGCGCTGGGACTGGTGCTGAACGGCTGACCCTTGCGCCCGGCCGGGCGACAGGGCATGGCGGCAGGATGACGCAGGGCCCGGCCAAGACACGCAGCGACCTGAGCGGCATCTTCTGGATGCTGGCGGCCGGACTGTGCTTCGTGGGCGTCAATGGCACCGTGCGCTGGCTGGGCGAGGCGTTGCCCGCGGCCGAGGGGGCGTTCATCCGCTTCGCCTTCGGCCTGCTGCTGCTGGTCCCGGCCCTGGGGCCGGCGCTGCGGCGCGGCTTCACCCCGCGCATCTGGGCGCTGTTCGCGCTGCGCGGCGGGCTGCATGTGCTGGCGGTGATCCTGTGGTTCTATGCCATGGCGCGCATCACCGTGGCCGAGGTCACCGCCATCGGCTTTCTCAACCCCATCGTGGTGACGGTCGGCGCGGCGCTGCTGATGGGCGAGCGCGTGTCCTGGCGGCGCGCGCTGGCCATCGCCGTGGCGCTGGCGGGGGCGATGATCGTGCTGCGGCCCGGCATCCGGGCGCTGGAGCCCGGCCATCTGGCGCAGCTCGGCGCCTCGGTCACCTTCGGCCTGTCCTACCTGGTCGCCAAGCGGCTGTCCGAGCATGTGCCGGCCTCGGTCGTGGTGGCGATGATGTCGCTGACGGTCTGCATCGGTCTGGCGCCCATCGCGGCGCTGCATTGGGTGCCGCCCAGCCTGCTGCAATGCGCGGTGCTGGCCTGCACCGCACTGTTCGCCACGGCCGGGCATTACGCCATGACCCGCGCCTTCGTCTCGGCGCCGCTGACGGTGACGCAGCCGGTGACGCTGCTGCAGCTGATCTGGGCCAGCCTGCTGGGCGCACTGGTCTTTGCCGAGCCGGTCGACCTGTGGGTGCTGATTGGTGGCGCTCTCATGATCGGCGCGATCAGCTATATCACCTGGCGCGAGGCGCGGCTGCGGCGGGGCCTGGTCACCCCGCCGCCCGGCGCGACCCGCGACTAGCGCAGGTCCCAGTAGTTCCGGCCGCGCCGCTCGGGCTCGATCCCGATGTCGCGCAGCAGGTGGTCGGGAAGCGTGTGGACCGGCGGCGGCCGCCTGCCGCCCCGCCGCAGGGCGGCGCGCAGCAGCGCCAGGCTGACGCGCAGCAGCCCGTGGGTCTCGATCAGTTCGTCCAGGGGCGCGCGGAGCTCCCGCGCGGCACGGATGGTTGCAAGGGTCATCCTGTCCAGCCGCCCGTTCTGCACGGTGCGGCCCTCATGTTGCGATGGTCGAAAAGGCGACGGGCAGCGCCCCTGCGACATCGCGGGGCGTCGGCCGTCGGCGAAGATGGGGAAGCTCAGTCCCGGAGAGGGATGCCCTGAACGGGTTCCGTCAACGCCGGTCCTGGCGTCGGTTCACCCCGCGAAAGGCGGCGGCCGAAGCGGCGGGAATGGTGGTCATGCCGGTGCCCTTTCTGTCGAGGTTGCGGAACAGGGCCCTTGATAGGCACATCGCGCGATTCGAGGCAACCCGCCCCGCGGAGATTGCGGGGCGGGCCATGATCTTGCTGCAACAGGGGATGGTTCAGTGTTCGACCGCCCCGCCGCCCTGGCCGCGCCGCGAGACCAGCCGGGACATGATGCCCTGCCGCGTCACCTTTCCGCCGCCCTGCAGGGCCAGCGCATCGGCGCCGGTTTCGGTCATCATCTGGATGACCTCGCGCACCGGGGTCTCGCGGTCGATGGGCTCGCCCGCCATATCGCCGGGCTCGGCCATGTCCTCGGCGGTCAGCACCGCCAGCGGGTTCATGTGGGCGACGAAATCCTCGACATAGGCATTGACCGGATTGGCGATGATCTCGCGCGCGGTGCCGACCTGCACGATGCGGCCGCCCTCCATCAGCGCGATGCGGTTGCCGATGCGGAACGCCTCGTCGAGGTCGTGGCTGACGAAGACGATGGTGCGGCGGAACCGCTCCTGCAGCTCCAGCAACTCGTCCTGCAGCCGGTTGCGGATCAGCGGGTCGAGCGCGCTGAAGGGCTCGTCCATCAGCAGGATCGGCGCCTCGGTGGCGAAGGCGCGGGCCAGGCCCACGCGCTGCTGCATGCCGCCCGAGAGATCGCCCACCTTGCGCTCGGCCCATTCGGTCAGGCCGACGGTGGCCAGCTGCGCATCGACGCGCTTGCGCCGTTCGGCGGCGGGGATGCCGGCGAGTTCCAGCCCGAGGCCCACGTTCTCGCGCACCGAGCGCCAGGGCAGCAGGCCGAATTGCTGGAAGACCATGGCGATGCGCTCGCGCCGCAGCCGGCGCAGCTCGGCGCCCGAGGCCTTGGTGACCGAGGCCATGCGATCGCCGTCCCAGATCCGCACCTCGCCGCGGCAGACCGCGTTGAGCCCGTTCACCGCCCGCAGCAGCGTGGACTTGCCCGAGCCGGAGAGCCCCATCAGCACCAGGATCTCGCCCTCGCGCACGGCCAGCGAGCAATTGTGCACGCCCAGCACCTGGCCGGTCTCGGCCTTGATCGGGCCGCGTTCCAGCCCTTGGTCCATCAGCGGCAGCGCGGCCTGGGGCGCGTCGCCGAAGACAATGTTCACGTTGTCGAATTCGACCGCGTTGCGCGCGGCGTCCATGCGCTCAGTCATCGTGCCCCCTTACCCGCAGCATCCGGTCCAGCATGATCGCGACCACCACGATGATGAAGCCGCTTTCGAATCCCAGCGACGTGTTCACGCTGTTCAGCGCCCGCACCACCGGCACGCCCAGGCCCGAGGCGCCGACCAGCGCCGCGATCACCACCATCGACAGCGACAGCATGATGGTCTGGTTCAGCCCCGCCATGATCTGCGAGGTGGCCGAGGGCAGCTCGACCTTCCACAGCAGCTGGCGCGGGGTGGCGCCGAAGGCGATGGCGGCCTCGACCAGCGCCTTGGGGGTCGAGCTGATGCCCAGATGCGTCAGCCGGATCGGGGCCGGCAGCACGAAGATCACCGTCGCGATCAGCCCCGGCACCATGCCGATGCCGAAAAAGACGATGGCCGGGATCAGGTAGACGAAGGTCGGCAGCGTCTGCATCAGGTCCAGCACCGGGCGCATCCAGGCGTAGAGCCGGGGCCGGTGCGCGGCGGCGATGCCGATGGGCACGCCGATCGCCATGCAGACCACGCAGGCCGACAGCACCAGCGTCAGCGATTGCATGGTCTCGTCCCAATAGCCCTGGTTGAGGATGAACAGGAAGCCCAGCCCCACCAGCAGGCAGGTCTTCCAGTTGCGCTGCAGGGCCCAGGTCAGCGCCACGGCCAGCAGGGTGAAGATCAGCGGATGCGGGAATTCCAGCATTCTCAGGATGCCGTTGATCAGCCCGTCGAGCAGCTTCGAGATGGCGTTGAAGATGAATGCGGCATTGGCGTTCAGCCAGTCGAAGATCGCCTTGGCGGTCCTGCCCACCGGGATCTTCGTATCGGTCAGAAGTGCAGTCAGTTGGTCCATGCGTCCCTTTCTTTCTGCCGTGCGGGATGATCGGGGCTCGGGGGGCGGCATGCGCCGGGGTGACGCGGTGCCGGGACCCCGGGCGGCTGGTCCCGGTCAGGGTGGATGGAACCGTCCCATGAACAGGACGGCGCGGGCAAGGGCCGGCCCCTTACCGGGACAGGAGCTTGTCCAGGGCCGCGGCGGCATCGCCGCCATCCGCCGCGGTCACGCCGGCCAGCCAGGGCTTCGCCGCGTCCGGGTTGGCCTTCAGCCATTTCAGCGCCGCGTCGGCCGGGGCCTCGCCGTCGTTCAGGATAAGGCCCATGACCTCGTTCTCCATGGGCAGGCTGAATTCCAGGTTCTGCAGGAATTTGCCGACATTCGGGCATTCCTCGACATAGCCGGTGCGGGTGTTGGTATCGACCCGCGCGCCGCCGAAATCCGGGCCGAAGACATCGTCCCCGCCGGCCAGATAGGTCATTTCGAACTGCGCGTTCATCGGATGCGGTTCCCAGCCGAGGAAGACCACCGGCTTGCCCGAGGCGTCGGCGCGGGAAACCTGCGCCAGCATACCCTGTTCGCTGCTTTCGACGACCTCGAAGGTGCCGAGGTCGAACTTGTTCTCGGCCACCATTTCCAGCAGCAGGCGGTTGCCGTCATTGCCGGGCTCGATGGCGTAGATCTTGCCCTCCAGCACGTCCTTCTGCGCGGCGATCTTACCGAAGTCGTCGATGCCGAGCTCGGCCCCGGCCTTGTTGGTCGCCAAGGTGTATTTCGCCCCTGTCAGGTTGGTGCGCACGATCTCGACCGTGCCGGCCTCGCGATAGGGGGCGATATCGGCCTCCATCGTCGGCATCCAGTTGCCCAGGAACACGTCCACATCGTCCTTGGCCATCGCGGTATAGGTCACCGGCACCGACAGGATCTTGATTTCGGTCTGGTAGCCCAGCCCCTGCAGCACGGTCGTGGCCAGCGCCGTGGTGGCGGTGATATCGGTCCAGCCGACATCCGAGAAGACGACCTTGCGGCACGCCATCGGCTCTTCTGCCGCAGCAATGCCGGTCGTGGCGAGCGATGCGACCAACCCGGCGGCAAGAGCTGCGGCGGTGCGGCGAAATGTCATCTTTATCTCCCTGGTTTGTTGACTGGTGAGTCAATTAAGGCTTTTATTGATTGACGAGTCAATCAAAGATCTGCCAGATGCGGGTCTCTTGCGCGAATTTTCGAACGAAACGGCAAAACGGTGTCCTGTCATGCCCAAGCTTGGTGCTGAACCTATCCGAAAGGCGGCGCTGATCAACGCCGCAATCGCCACCGTGGGGCGCGCGGGCTCTCTGGACGTGACCGTGGCGCAGATCGCGCGCGAGGCGGGCATGTCCTCGGCGCTGGCGCATCACTATTTCGGCTCGAAGGAGCGGATCTTCCTGGCGGCGATGCGGCATATCCTGGCGCAATACGGTGCCTCGACCCGGGCGGCGCTGAAGGGGGCGGTGACCCCGCGCCAGCGGCTGGACGCCATCGTCGCTGCGAGTTTCGACGGCGCCAATTTCGAGCGCGACACCATCGCCGCCTGGCTGAACTTCTATGCGCTGGCGCTGGTCGAGCCCGAGGCGGCGCGGCTTCTGCGCGTCTATCACCGGCGGCTCAGCTCGAACCTGCTGGTGGCGCTGCGGCCGCTGGCCGGGGCGGGGGCCGAACGCATCGCCCGCACGCTGGGGGCGCTGATCGACGGGCTTTACCTGCGCGCGGCGCTGTCCAACGAGGCCGATGCCGCCGCCGCCGAACGCATGACGCTGGATTATCTGGAGAAGGTGTTGCCATGAGCCATGACGTGCAACCGGCCGCAAGCCTTTACATCGACGGCGCCTTCGTCGAGGGCGAGGGCGAGGCCTTGCCGGTGCATTACCCCTATACCGGCGAGGTCATCGCGCATCTGCGCGAGGCGGCCCGCGACCAGGTGACCCGCGCCACCGCCGCGGCCGCCGCCGCCCAGCCGGCCTGGGCGGCGCTGCGCCCGGTCGAGCGCGGCCGGGTGCTGATCCGGGCGGCGCAGATCATCCGCGAGCGGGCCGAGGAACTGGCGCGGCTCGAAACCCTGGACACCGGCAAGCCGATCCAGGAGACGCGGGTGGCCGACTGGCCATCGGGCGCCGATGCGCTGGAATATTTCGGCGGGCTGGCGCCGACCGTCACCGGGCAGGCGATCCCGCTGGGCGGGGATTTCGTCTATACGATCCGCGAGGCGCTGGGGGTCTGCGCCGGCATCGGCGCCTGGAACTATCCCAGCCAGATCGCCTGCTGGAAGGCGGCGCCGGCCCTGGCCATGGGCAATGCCATGGTCTTCAAGCCCAGCGAGGAAACGCCGCTGGGCGCCCTGAAACTGGCCGAGATCCTGACCGAGGCCGGGCTGCCGGCCGGCATTTTCAACGTCGTGCAGGGACGCGGCGCGGTCGGGGCGGCGCTGGTCACGGACCCGCGCGTCGCCAAGGTGTCGCTGACCGGCTCGGTCGCGACCGGGCAGAAGGTCTATGCCGCGGCGGCCGAGGGCATGCGCCATGTCACCATGGAACTGGGCGGCAAGTCGCCGCTGATCGTGTTCGACGATGCCTCGCTGGACGATGCAGTCGGCGCGGCGATGCTGGCGAATTTCTATTCCTCGGGGCAGATCTGCTCGAACGGCACCCGGGTCTTCGTGCAGGAAGGCATCCTGCCCGCCTTCCTGGACCGGCTGGCCGAGCGGGTGGCGAAGGTCAGGATCGGCGATCCGCTGGACGGGGAAACCCAGCACGGTCCCATCGTCAGCCCGGCCCAGGCGGCGAAGATCCGCGCCGCCATCGCCCGCGGCCGCGAGGAGGGCGCGCGGCTGGTCTGCGGCGGCCCGGGCGAGGGCGCCTTTGTCCCGCCCACCGTCTTTGCCGATGCTTCGGACGAGATGTGGATCGTGCGCGAGGAGATCTTCGGCCCGGTCATGTCGGTGCTGGGCTTCGCGACCGAGGAGGAGGTGGTCGCCCGCGCCAACGCCTCGCCCTATGGGCTGGCGGCGGGGGTGTTCACCCGCGACCTGGCGCGCGGCCACCGGACGGCGGCGGCGCTGCAGGCCGGAACCACCTGGATCAACGCCTATAACCTGACCCCGGTCGAGGCGCCCTTCGGCGGCGTCAAGCTGTCGGGGATCGGCCGCGAGAACTCGGCCGCGGCCATCGAGCATTATTCGCAGCTGAAATCGGTCTATGTCGGCATGGGAGGCGTCGATGCGCCCTATTGATCGGCGCCGCGCCTGGGGCGCGGTGGGCATGGGTATTTGGAAAACAGAGAAAGCCCGCAGGGCGGTGCAGGAGGTCAGGGCATGATCCCGGATTACGTCATCGTCGGCGCCGGCTCGGCCGGCTGCGCGCTGGCCTATCGGCTGGTGATGGCCGGCAAGCGGGTGGACATCATCGAATATGGCGGCAGCGATGTCGGGCCCTTCATCCAGATGCCGGCGGCGCTGTCCTATCCGATGAACATGCGCCGCTATGACTGGGGGTTTTCGTCCGAGCCCGAGCCGCATCTGGGCGGGCGCCGGCTGGTGACGCCGCGCGGCAAGGTGGTCGGGGGCTCGTCCTCGATCAACGGCATGGTCTTCGTGCGCGGCCATGCCCGGGATTTCGACTTCTGGGCCGAGAGCGGCGCCGACGGCTGGGCCTATGCCGATGTGCTGCCCTATTTCAAGCGCATGGAAAGCTCGCATGGCGCGGTCAGCGACTATCGCGGCACTGAGGGGCCGCTGCATGTGACCCGCGGCTCGCGCAAGAACCCGCTGTTCAACGCCTTCATCCGCGCCGGGCGCGAGGCCGGCTATCCGACGACCGAGGATTACAACGGCGCCCGGCAGGAGGGTTTCGGCGCCATGGAGGCGACGATCTGGGAAGGCCGGCGCTGGTCGGCCGCCAATGCCTATCTGCGCCCGGCGCAGGCCACCGGCCGCTTGCGGCTGCGGCGCGGGCTGGCGCAGCGCGTGGTCTTCGAGGATGGCCGCGCGGTCGGCGTCGAGGTCAGGAATACCCGCGGTATCAATGTGTTCCGGGCGAAACATGAGGTGATCCTTTCGGCCAGCTCGATCAACACGCCGAAGCTGCTGATGCTGTCGGGCATCGGGCCGGCGGACCATCTGCGCGAACATGGCGTCGAGGTCAGGGCGGACCGGCCCGGGGTGGGGGCGAACCTGCAGGATCACCTGGAGGTCTACATGCAATATACCGCGACCAAGCCCATCACGCTTTACAAGCACTGGAACCTGTGGGGGAAAGGCTCGATCGGGGCGCAATGGCTGGCGACGGGGACGGGGCTGGGCGCCTCGAACCAGTTCGAGAGCTGCGGCTTCATCCGTTCGGCCGCCGGGGTGGAATATCCGGACATCCAGTATCACTTCCTGCCGCTTGCCGTGCGCTATGACGGCAGGGCGGCGGCCGAGGGGCATGGCTTCCAGGTCCATGTCGGGCCGATGCGGTCCAAGTCGCGCGGCACGGTGCGGCTGAAATCGGCCGATCCGAAACAGGCGCCCGAGATCCGCTTCAACTACATGTCGCATCCCGACGACTGGGCCGAGTTCCGCGCCTGCGTGCGGCTGACCCGCGAGATCTTCGAGCAGCCGGCCTTTGCGGAATACAAGGGCTACGAGATCCAGCCCGGCGAGGATGTGGTGAGCGACGATCAGATCGACGCCTTCATCCGCGAGCATGCCGAGTCGGCCTTCCACCCCTGCGGCACGGCGCGCATGGGCCGGCGGGACGACGACATGGCGGTGGTCGATCCCGAGCTGCGGGTGATCGGGGTCGAGGGGCTGCGCGTCGCCGACAGCTCGATCTTTCCGCGCATCACCAATGGCAACCTGAACGCGCCCTCGATCATGACCGGCGAGAAGGCCGCCGATCATATCCTGGGACAGGGCATGCTGGCGCCGCTGAACCTGGGACCCGAGATTTCGCCGAACTGGCAGATAACCCAGCGTCCCGCCTAGGTTACGATCCGTTCTTCGGGTGTTTCAACAAGTCCGCGAGCCCGGCGAAGGGCTTGCGGGTCTCGGCCGCGGGCTCGGGTTCGGGCGCGTCCAGCGCGGCCCCTTCGGCGCGCGGATAGAGCGGCAGCGCCAGCGCCAGGGCCTCGACCATGATCGCTTCGATATCGATGAACTGCCCCAGCGGCTCAAGCTCGTCATCGGGCATCTCGACCTCGTCGCCCTCGGGGGCGGCGGCATGGGGCGAGAACAGGCGATGCACCTCTTCCTGCAGGCTGGTGGCGACCGGGGCCAGCGTCACCACGCAGGGCTGCACGACGCGGGCGGCAAGCGTGCCCGTCACCTCCCAGGCGTCGCTGGAGACGGCGCGGATGCTGCCGGAAAAGCGCAGCCGGGGCAGGGCGTTCAGTCCCAGCTCGGCCGCCAGCGCCGCGCGCGCCGCGGCATCGGGGGCCAGCGCGAAACCGGTCGGCTGGCGCGGGTTCAGGTGGGCCACCCGGAACCGGGTCTGCGGGGCTTTGGAATCGGTCATCGGTGGCCTTTCGCGGGCGGACTTGCCCTGGGTCTGGATATTCTTGAGCGCGGGGCATGAGTTTGCTAAGCCAGTCGCGCGGCGTCAACAGGCGCGTAAGGGGACAGAGAGAAGATGAAGATTTCCCGGCGGCAGCTCATGGGTTTCGCATTGGCCGCGCCTCTTGGCCTTTCCGCCTGCCAGGCCACCTATCGCAACCATGGCTATGTTCCGCCCCAGGAACAGCTGGCCCAGGTCGTGGTCGGCCAGACCTCGCAATCCCAGCTTGAGGGGCTGATCGGCCGGCCCTCGGCCCAGGGGCTGCTGACCGGCTCGGCCTGGTATTACGTCGGCTCGCGCTGGGAGTTCTACGGGCCCCGGCAGCCGCGCGAGATCGACCGCCAGGTGGTGGCCATCAGCTTTGCCGAGAACGGCGTGGTCAGCAATGTCGAGCATTTCGGGCTGGAGCGCGGCCGGGTCGTGGTGCTGTCGCGGCGCGTGACCGATACCGGGGTCGCCAGCCTCGGCCTGGTCCGCCAGCTGCTGGGCAATGTCGGCCGCGTCCAGGCCAGCGACCTGTTGCGCGACTGACCGGCGCGGGAGGGCGCGGGCGCTCAGCCCAGCTCGGGCACGAAGCGCAGCGCCACGCCGTTGATGCAATAGCGCAGACCGGTCGGCGGGGGGCCGTCGGGAAAGACATGGCCCAGATGCGCATCGCAGCGGTGGCAGCGCACCTCGGTGCGGATCATGCCGTGGCTGATGTCGCGATGCTCGTCGATCCTGCCCCCGGGCCGGGAAAAGCTGGGCCAGCCGCAATGGCTTTCGAACTTGGCATCGCCGTCGAACAGCCGCGCCCCGCAGCAGACGCATTCGTAATGGCCCGGCCCCTGCGGGAAGCCCGGATGCGAGAACGGCCGCTCGGTTCCGGCCTGCCGGGTGACGCGATAGGTTTCCGGGTCCAGCTGCGCCCGCCATTCCGCTTCCGTCTTGATGATCCGTTCCGACATCTTGGCCCTTCAATCCTGCTATGCTGCTGTTACAAGATAGGCGCAGGATGGGCGGTAACAAGTCGGATCGGGGCCAGTTCACGGACGGGCAGGGCGCCATGATGTCACTCAGCAAGGGCCGCTACGAGATCGGTTTCGCCGAGAGCGCAGGGCAGATCCGTGAGGCGCAGCGGCTGCGCTGGCTGTGCTTTCGCGGCCGGGGCCGGGATGCCGAGGCAGCGGAGGCGCTGGATGCCGACGATTACGACGATCGCTGCGCCCATGTGCTGATTCGCGACGGTGCCTCGGGCCGGCTGGTCGCCTGCTTCCGCATGCTGACCCTGTCCGGCGGGGCCGAGATCGGCGACAGCTATTCGGCGCGCTATTACAACCTGTCCCGTTTGCGCGATTTCCGCGGCCGCATGGTCGAGATCGGCCGATTCTGCATCCATCCCGAATGGCAGGACCCGGACATATTGCGCCTCGCCTGGGGGGCGCTGGCGCGGCATGTGGACGAGGAGGGCGTCGAGATGCTGTTCGGCTGTTCCAGCTTCATGGGCACCGACACCCATGGCTACGAGGACGCCTTTGCCATGCTGCGCGAGCGGCATCTGGCGCCGAAACGCTGGCTGCCGCGGGTGAAGGCGCCGCAGGTCTTTCGCTTTGCCCGGGCGTTGCGGCTGCGCAAGGCCGACCCACGCCGCGCCATGGCGGCGATGCCGCCGCTTCTGCGCTCATACCTCGCCATGGGGGGCTGGGTCAGCGATCATGCGGTGGTGGACCGGCAGCTGGACACGCTGCATGTCTTCACCGGGCTGGAGATCCGCGCCATTCCCCCCGGACGCGCGAAACTCTTGCGCGCGGCGGGGATGTAGGCCGGCTTTGCATCCGGCTGCGAAACCGCCTATCTGCGCGGGCATGAGCGACAGATTCCATTTCTCCGTTTCGGCCACCGACGGCCGCGCCCGCAGCGGTGTGATCCACACGCCGCGCGGCGAGATCCGCACCCCCGCCTTCATGCCGGTCGGCACCGCCGCCACCGTCAAGGCCATGCTGCCCGAATCGGTGCGCGCCACCGGCGCCGACATCCTGCTGGGCAACACCTATCACCTGATGCTGCGCCCCGGCGCCGAACGCATCGCCCGGCTGGGCGGGTTGCACCGGTTCATGAACTGGCCGCGCCCGATCCTGACCGATTCGGGCGGCTTCCAGGTCATGTCGCTGTCCAGCCTGCGCAAGCTGACCGAAGAGGGCGTGACCTTTTCCAGCCATGTCGACGGCTCCAAGCATTTCCTGTCGCCCGAGACCAGCATGGAGATCCAGCGCCTGCTGGGCTCGGACATCGTCATGGCCTTCGACGAATGCCCGGCCCTGCCCGCCTCCGAGGAGGTGGTGGCGAAATCCATGCGCATGTCGATGCGTTGGGCGCAGCGCAGCCGCGACGCCTTCGGCGACCGGCCCGGCCACGCGCTTTTCGGCATCATGCAGGGCGGCGTCACCCGCGAGCTGCGCGAGGAATCGGCCGAGGCTCTGAAATCCATCGGCTTCGAGGGATACGCCATCGGCGGCCTCGCCGTGGGCGAGGGGCAGGAGGCGATGTTCGGCGTGCTGGACTATGCCCCCGGCTTCCTGCCCGAGGACAAGCCGCGCTACCTGATGGGCGTCGGCAAGCCCGACGACATCGTCGGCGCGGTGCTGCGCGGCGTGGACATGATGGATTGCGTGCTGCCCTCGCGCTCTGGCCGCACCGGGCAGGCCTGGACCCGGCGCGGCCAGGTCAATGTCAAGAACGCGCGCCATGCCGACGACCCGCGCCCGCTGGATGAAAACTGCAGCTGCCCGGCTTGCACCGGCTATTCCCGCGCCTATCTGCACCATGTCTTCCGCGCCGGCGAGATGATCTCGGGCATGCTGCTGACCTGGCACAACCTGCATTACTTCCAGGAGCTGATGGCCGGGCTGCGCGAGGCCATCGCCCGCGGCACCCTGGCCGCATTCGTGGCCGAATTCGAGGCAATGCGGGCACAGGGCGACATAGAACCTTTGTGAAACGCCGGGTAATGCCTTGAATTTCTGCGAACCTTCGATATTGCCGGAGGGAATCGCCCGGCGGATGACCCGCCGCCCCTTGAAAGAGCCCTATGCCAGCCACTGCACAGACCGACCGCAAGACCGAGATCCGCACCATCGCCACCACGGCCGAACTGGCCGAATTCTGTGAACTGGCCAAGGCCCAGCCCTATGTCACGCTCGACACCGAATTCCTGCGCGAGCGGACCTATTATTCCAAGCTCTGCCTGATCCAGGCGGCGCTGCCGCCGGCCTCGGCCGCCAAGGCGGCGGGCGGCGCCGCGGTGCTGATCGACCCTCTGGCCGAGGGGCTGTCGCTGGAGCCGCTCTACGACCTGTTCCGCCACAAGGCGACGGTCAAGGTCTTCCACGCCGCGCGGCAGGATCTGGAGATCTTCTTCCACGATGCCGGCGTCATGCCCGACCCGCTTTTCGATACCCAGATCGCCGCCATGGTCTGCGGCTTCGGCGAGCAGGTCGGCTATGAGACGCTGGTCAAGAAGATCGCCCGCCAGCCCTTGGACAAGAGCTCGCGCTTCACCGACTGGTCGCACCGGCCGCTCTCGGAGGCGCAGGCGGCCTATGCGCTGGCCGACGTGACGCATCTGCGAGCGATCTACGAATTCCTCTCGGCCCAGCTCGACAAGACCGGCCGGGCGCCTTGGCTGGCCGAAGAGGTCGCGGTGCTTCTGAATCCCGAAACCTACATCACCCGTCCGGAAGAGGCGTGGGAGCGGGTGCGCACCCGCTCCGGCTCGCCGCGCTTCCTGGCCGTGGTGCGCGAACTCGCGCGCTTCCGCGAGACCTATGCGCAGGAACGCGACATCCCCCGCGCCCGGGTGTTCAAGGACGATGCGCTGATCGAGCTGGCCTCGACCAAGCCGCTGACCGAGGCCGATCTGGCCAAGTCGCGGCTGCTTCTGCGCGACGCCCGCCGGGGCGAGATCGCCAACGGCATCCTCGCCGCGGTCAAGGCGGGGGTCGAGGCCCGCGACCTGCCCAAGCCCGCGCCCGAGGAACCGGGCCGGCCGGGCAATGCGGCGCTGGCCGACCTTCTGCGCGTATTGCTGAAAGCCAAGGCCGATGCGGCGGGCGTGGCGCCGCGGCTGATCGCCTCGGCCGCCGATCTGGACGCCATCGCCTCGGGCGCGCGCGACCTGCCGGCGCTGCATGGCTGGCGGGCCGAGGTCTTCGGCCGCGACGCGCTGCGGCTGGCGACGGGCGAGATCGCGCTTTCCGCCCAGGGCGGTGCGGTCAAGGTGGTGCCCTGTCCCTAATCCTCGTCGCCGCCGGCCACTTCGCGGGCGGCGGGGCTGATCGCCACCCGGATCAGATACAGCACCACCATCGCCATGCCGGTGGCCATCAGTGCCAGCCGCAGGTCGCCGGTTCCGCAGCACAGCCCGATGGCGCCGCACAGCCACATCGACGCGCCTGTGGTGATGCCGCGCACATTGCCCTTGTTGATGACGATCGAGCCCGCGGCCAGGAAGGCCACGCCCGCCGTCACCGCCTCGATCAGCCGCAAGGGGTCGGTGCGCTGCTGGCTCTCGTTCTCCGGGGTGAAATTGACCAGTTCCATCGCCACCAGCGTGAAGCAGGCCGCCGCCAGCGCGATCAGCATATGCGTGCGCAGCCCGGCGGCGCGCGACTTGACCTCGCGCTCCCAGCCGATCACCCCGCCAAGCAGAACCGCCATGGTCAGCCGCAGGGCGACCACGCTGGCGGGCAGGCTCATGGGGCGCGAGAACTCGCCCGCCAGCATGTCCAGCATGTTGTCACTTTCGAGACGCTTTTTCCTCGATCCCCGAACGCCCCTCGCGGCGGTCGAGTTCATTTTCCACCTCGGAAAGCGTCACGTCGCGCGCCGCCAGCATGACCAGCAGGTGGTAAAGCGTATCGGCGGCCTCGGAGATCAGCCGCTCGCGGTCGCCCTTGACCGCCTCGATGATCGCCTCGACGGCTTCCTCGCCGAATTTCTCGGCGCATTTCTCCGGGCCCTTCGCCAGCAGCTTGGCGGTCCAGCTGGTCTCGGGATCGGCGCCCTTGCGCGCCGCGATGGTCTCGGCCAGGCGCTGCATTCCAGTCTGCCCGGGGCCGCTCATGTCAGCCTCACGGGAATGCCGGCGGCGGCCAGATGTGCCTTGGCCTCGGCCACGGTGAAGGTGCCGAAATGGAAGATCGAGGCCGCCAGCACCGCCGAGGCATGGCCCTCCAGCACGCCCTCGGCCAGATGCTCCAGCATCCCGACCCCGCCCGAGGCGATGACCGGGATCGTGACCGCATCGGCGACGGCGCGGGTCAGCGGAATGTTGAAGCCCGACTTGGTGCCGTCGCGGTCCATGCTGGTCAGCAGGATCTCGCCCGCGCCCTTGGCGGCCACGGTGCGGGCGAATGCCACCGCGTCGATGCCGGTGGGCTTGCGGCCGCCATGGGTGAAGATCTCCCACTTCCCCGGCGCCACGGTCTTGGCGTCGATGGCGCAGACGATGCACTGGCTGCCGAAACGGTCGGCGGCTTCGGCGATCACGTCGGGGTTGGCCACGGCGGCCGAGTTGAAGCTGACCTTGTCCGCGCCGGCCAGCAGCAGCGCCCGCACGTCCTGGTGGCTGCGCACGCCGCCGCCCACGGTCAGCGGCACGAAGCAGGCCTCGGCGGTGCGCGTCACCAGGTCGTACATGGTGCCGCGATTCTCATGCGTGGCATGGATGTCGAGGAAACAGATCTCGTCCGCGCCGGCGGCGTCATAGGCGCGCGCCGCCTCGACCGGATCGCCGGCATCGATCAGATCGACGAAATTCACGCCCTTGACCACGCGGCCATCGGCGACATCCAGGCAGGGGATCACACGGGTCTTGAGCATGGGCCTTGTTACCTCGCCCCGCGCCGTCAGGCCAGCGCCTTCAGCGCCGCGTTCAGGTCGATGGCGCCGTCGTAAAGCGCCCGGCCCGAGATGGCGCCGGCAATGACCCCGGTCGCGCGCAGCGCCATCAGGTCCTGCATCGAGGAAACCCCGCCCGAGGCGATGACCGGAATGTTCACCGCCCGGGCCAGCGCCTCGGTCGCGGCGATGTTGGGGCCGGCCATGGCGCCGTCGCGGTCGATATCGGTATAGATGATCGCGGCGACGCCGGCGTCCTCGAAGCGATGCGCCAGGTCGACGGCCATCACGTCGGTCTCCTCGGCCCAGCCGCGCGTCGCCACCCGGCCGCCGCGGGCGTCGATGCCGACGGCGATCTTGCCGGGAAAGGCCATCGCCGCCTCGTGCACCAGCGCCGGCTGCTCGACCGCCACCGTGCCCAGGATCACCCGCGCCAGCCCGCGCTCCAGCCAGGCCTCGATGGTCGCCATGTCGCGGATGCCGCCGCCCAGCTGGGCCGGCACCTCGATGGCGGCCAGGATCGCCTCGACCGCGGCGGCATTCACCGGCTTGCCGGCGAACGCGCCGTTCAGATCGACCAGATGCAGCCATTCCGCCCCGGCATCCTGAAAGGCGCGGGCCTGCGCGGCGGGGTCCGAGCCGAAGACGGTCGCCGCCTCCATGTCGCCGCGCAGCAGGCGCACGCAATTGCCGTCCTTGAGGTCGATCGCGGGATAAAGGATCATCGCATCTCTCCTGATAGCGTGGCGCCCCTTTGCCACAGCCGGCGCCGATCCGAAAGGCCCCGGCACCCAAAGCCGCGACCTCACGTCAGGCTTGATCGGCGGGGGCGGGCGCCCGCATCCTGCGCCCGGGACCACAACCCGCCAACAGGACCCCAAGGGAGGGGAATCACCATGAGAACACTGGCTCTTGCCGCATCGCTCGCGCTCGCCGGCGCCGCTGCCCAGGCCGAAGGCATCAGCGGCATCTTCCAGACCCAGGCCAATGACGACGGCAATGTCGGCATGGTGCAGTTCTACGACTGCGGCGGCAAATATTGCGGCAAGCTGATCAAGAGCTTCGACAAGGCCGGGAAGGAAATCAGCTCGCCCCATACCGGCAAGAACATCGTCGCCGGCATGACCGACGAGGGCGGCGGCAAGTTCTCGGGCGGCACGATCTGGGACCCGGGCGCGGACAAGACCTACAAGTCGAAGATGCAGCTCAGCGGCAAGACGCTGAGCGTCTCGGGCTGCATCGCGGTGTTCTGCAAGACGCAGCGCTGGGTCCAGGTAAAATAGGCCCCGGCTTCTTTCTTGTCCAAATATCCTCGGGGGTCCGGGGGCAGACAGCCCCCGGCACCGGCGGCCCTCACGGGCGCCAGCGCAGGAAATTGCCGATGATCCGCAGCCCGACGGCCTGCGACTTCTCGGGATGGAACTGGGTGCCGACGATATTGCCCTTCCCGACCACCGCCGTCACCGGGCCGCCGTAATCCGCCGTGGCCAGCAGATGCGCCGGATCGGCGACGCGGAACTGCCAGCTATGCACGAAATAGGCATGGTCGCCGGTGGCGATGCCGTCCAGCAGCGGATGCGGGCGCAGCACCGTCAGGTCGTTCCAGCCCATATGCGGCACCTTCAGGCCGGGGGCGTCGATGGCCTCGATCTCGCCGCCGATCCAGCCCAGCCCGGCGGTATCGCGATATTCATGGCCGATCTCGGCCAGCATCTGCATGCCGACGCAGATGCCCATGAAGGGCACGGCGCGGTCCAGCACCGCCTCGCGTAGCGCCTCGACCATGCCCGGCACGGCGTCGAGCGCCGCCCGGCAGGCCGGAAAGGCGCCGTCGCCCGGCAGCACGATGCGCTCGGCGCGGGCCACCACCGCGGGGTCGGAGGTCACCACGACCTCGGCCCCCGCCTCGCGCCCCATCAGCGCGAAGGCCTTCTCGGCCGAATGCAGGTTGCCGCTGTCGTAATCGACCAGCGCCACCCGCATCACAGCGCCCCCTTGGTCGAGGGCAGCACGCCTGCCATGCGCGGGTCGGGCTCGACCGCCTCTCGCAGGGCGCGGGCCACGGCCTTGAAGGCGGCCTCGGCGATGTGATGGGCGTTCAGCCCGTGGAGGCGGTCCACATGCAGCGTGATCCCGCCATGGGTCGAAAGCGCCTGGAAGAATTCCCGCACCAGCTCGGTGTCGAAGCTGCCGATCTTCTGCGCCGGGAAATCCACGTTCCAGACCAGATAAGGCCGCGCCGACAGGTCCAGCGCAGCGCGCACCAGCGCATCGTCCATCGCCAGGTGGAAGGCGCCATAGCGCCGGATGCCCTTCTTGTCCCCCAGAGCCCGGGCCAGGGCCTGGCCGATGGCGATGCCGGTATCCTCGACCGTGTGGTGGTCGTCGACATGCAGGTCGCCCTTGGCCCGCACCGTCAGGTCGATCAGCGAATGCCGCGCCAGCTGGTCCAGCATGTGATCGAAGAAGCCGACGCCGGTGCGGTTGTCGTAGCGGCCGCTGCCGTCCAGGTCCAGCTCGACCTCGATCTGCGTCTCGGCCGTGTCGCGGGTGATCTTTGCGCGGCGCATCTGGCGTCTCTCCTCATCAGGCTCGCCGCCTTATAGGACCCGATCCGGCGGCTGAAAAGCGCGGGATGCGGCGGGAAACCGCACCCATCCTTGTCATATGGCCGATGCAATGCCAAAAAGTGACAAGCGACCCACAAGGGCGACCCGCAAGGACAAGCGACCCGAAAGGATCCCGGCCGATGAGAGACGACCTGAACGCCAGCGAAAAGCGGCTGATCGCGGCCCTGGACCGCATCGACCAATTCCTCGACCGTGCGGACCTGGCGCGCCGCACCGCCTCCGGACCCCCGGCCGGCGATGCCGAAGGCGCCGAGGCGCGGCTGCGCGAGATTCAGGCCGAAAATCAGCGCCTCTCGCAAGACCTTGCCGCGCTGCACGAGCGCCAGGCGGCCATGCTGGCCGACTGCGAGGCGCGGCTGGCCGAGGCGCATCAGCGGCTGGTCTATGCCGGGCAGGAAGCCGCCCGGCTCTCGGCCGCGAACGAGGCCCTGGCCGAGGCCAACCGCGCCCTGATCGCGGCCCAGGGCGGCGGCGAGTCGCCGGACGAGACCCGCCGGGCGCTGGAGGCCGAGATCGAATCGCTGCGCGCCGCCCGTTCTGCCGAAATCGCGCAGATGGGCGAGATCATCGACGCGCTGGACCGGATGATCGACCTGCCGCCGCAGGCGGGGCCGGCAGGTGCGTCCGAAACCGGAACCGCCGCGCCGGCCGAGGACGGCCCGGCCAAGTCGGCGGGGCGGAGCGAGGAACCGGCCGGCGACCTGGCCCGGGAAGGCGCCAATCTGGACGGGGAAAGGGGCTGAGCCATGGCCGAAGTCGATTTCACGATCGGGCACAAATCCTATACGCTGGCCTGCCAGGAGGGCGAGGAGCGGCTGCTGAAACGCGCCGCGGGCCTTCTGGATGCCGAGGCGCGGGTGATCCTGGAACAGGCCGGCCGCATGCCCGAGCCGCGGCTGCTGCTGTTGTCGGGGCTGATGCTGGCCGACCGCACCTCGGCGCTGGAGGATCGCGTCGCCTCGCTGGAACGCGAGCTGGCGCGGCTGAAGACCAATCCGCAGCGCGTCGAGGTGCCGGTGGTGCCCGAAAGCCTGGCCGAGGCCATGGCCGAACTGGCGGCGCGGGCCGAGGCCCTGGCCCAGAAGGCCGAGGACCAGACGGCGGGCTGATCCCCGCCCGCGCCGTCCCATGAGTATTTGAAGAAACGGTGAAGAACAGGCCGCGCCGATGATGCGCGGGCTGCCTGTTCGCATGTTCCCTTGCCGGGGTTCGCTGTCCGGGGCGAATCCGCCGGCGAGGAGCCGGGATTCTTTCCGCCTTGGGCGGGATCGGGCGAACAATTCCCGGCACGGAGCAGAAAGGGAAGTGCAACATGTTGAAATATATCAATATTAAAAACGATGGTTTAACGCGTCTTTTCTCTTGAAATAAACGATAAAGCCTGTCGTAATTACGGTCATGAGGAGAGCCCTCGTGGCAGAGTAAAGAGGACAAGGCACCATGATCCGCACCATTCGCGTGACCGACAGCCAGCTGGCCCATGGCCGGGTGATCCGCCGCCATCTGGACGGCCGCATCACGGTCGAGGACGGCACCAAGCGCATGACCGGCTATCCGCTGAATCCCGGTTTCTGGGGCCGCTGCCTGGGTCTTTCGATGCGGGGTGTGATGGCGGTGGCGGCGACCGTGGCCGGGCTGGGTCTGGCCGGGCAGGTTCATGCCGACAATACGCTGCTGAATGTCAGCTACGACCCGACCCGCGAGCTTTACCGCGAGGTGAACGCCGCCTTCTCGGCGAAATGGCAGGCCGAGGGGCATGCGGCGCCGACCATCGAGACGTCGCATGGCGGCTCGGGCGCGCAGGCGCGCTCGGTGATCGACGGGCTCAAGGCGCAGGTGGTGACGCTGGCGCTGGCCTCGGATATCGACCAGATCGCGTCCCGCGGTCTTCTGCCCGAGGATTGGCAGTCGCGCCTGCCGCATAACAGCTCGCCCTATACCTCGACCATCGTCTTCCTGGTGCGCGAGGGCAATCCCAAGGGCATCCAGGACTGGGGCGATCTGGTCAAGGAGGGCGTCGAGGTGATCACGCCGAACCCCAAGACCAGCGGCGGGGCGCGCTGGAACTATCTGGCCGCCTGGGCCTGGGCGCAGAAGAACGGCCAGGACCCCAAGACCTTCGTGGGCGAGCTGTTCAAGCACGTCCCGGTGCTGGACAGCGGCGCGCGCGGCTCGACCACCACCTTCACCCAGCGCGAGATCGGCGACGTGCTGCTGGCCTGGGAAAACGAGGCCTATCTGGCGCTGAACGAGCTGGGCGAGGACCGGTTCGACATCGTCGTGCCCTCGGTCTCGATCCTGGCCGAGCCGCCGGTGGCCATCGTGGACAAGAACATCGCCGATGAAGAGCAGAAGGCGCTGGCCGATGCCTATCTGGACTTCCTCTATTCGCCCGAGGGGCAGGCGCTGGCCTTCAAGCACTATTATCGCGCCTGGGACGACAGCGCCGCCAATCCCGAGGACGTGGCGCGCTTCCCCGAGCTGGATCTGGTGACCATCGCCGATTTCGGCGGCTGGAAACAGGCCCAGCCCGAGCATTTCGGCGACGGCGGCACGTTCGACCAGATCTATTCGGGGCAATGACCGATGGCGCTGGCGCTTCGCTTGCAGAAATCCCCCATGCCGGGCTTTGGCCTCGGCATGGGCATTACCCTGGCCATGCTGTCGCTGATCGTCATCCTGCCGGTCGGCGCGCTGCTGGCGCGCGGGATCAGCTACGGACCCGAGGCGGTCTGGGCCACCATCAACACGCCGCGGGTCTGGGCGGCGCTGTATCTGTCCTTCCGGCTGGCCTTCTTTGCCGCGCTGTTCAACCTGGTCTTCGGCACGCTGCTGGCCTGGGTGCTGGCGCGCTATGACTTCCCGGGCCGCCGGCTGGTCGATGCGCTGGTCGATCTGCCCTTCGCCCTGCCGACCGCGGTGGCGGGCATCGCGCTGACCGCGCTTTACGCGCCGAACGGCATCTTCGGCGGCATCGCCCGGGATCTGGGCGGCAAGATCGCCTATACGCAATGGGGCATCCTGATCGCGCTGATCTTTGTCGGCCTGCCCTTCGTCACCCGCACCGTGCAGCCGGTGATCGCCGAGATCGAGCAGGAGGTCGAGGAAGCCTCGGCCACGCTGGGGGCGGGGCGGTTCTACACCCTGCGCCGGGTGATCCTGCCCATGCTGCTGCCCGCGGCGCTGACCGGCTTCGCGCTGTCTCTGGCGCGCGCGGTCGGCGAATACGGCTCGGTCATCTTCATCGCCGGCAACCTGCCGATGAAGACCGAGATCGCGCCGCTGCTGATCGTCATCAAGCTCGAGGAGTTCGACTATGACGGGGCGGCGGCCATCGGCATCGCCATGCTGCTGATTTCCTTCACCATGCTGCTGGCGATCAACCTGATCCAGATCTGGAGCCGGAGGAGGATCGGTCATGTCTGACGGCGCGCTGCACGTTCCCGCCATCGAAAGACCCGCGAAATGGCGCCCGGTGACCGAGGAAAGCCGGGCTGCCCGCATCGTGCTGATCGCGCTGGCGCTGGGCGGGCTGGCCGTCCTGGTCGTGGCGCCGCTGGCCATCGTCTTTGCCGAGGCCCTGGCGCGGGGGGCCGGGCAGGCGCTCGCCTCCCTGGCCCGGCCCGAGGCGACCTCGGCCATCCGGCTGACGCTGATCGTCGCGGCGATCTCGGTGCCGGTGAACGCCGTCTTCGGCATCGCCGCCGCCTGGACGATCACCAAGTTCGACTTTCGCGGCAAGGCTTTCCTGATCACGCTGATCGACCTGCCGTTTTCCATCTCGCCGGTGGTGGCGGGCCTGGCGCTGGTGCTCTTGTTCGGCACCAACAGCCTGATCGGCGGCTGGCTGGTCGCCAGCGGCTTCCCGATCATCTTCGCCCTGCCGGGGATCGTGCTGGCCTCGATCTTCGTCACCTTCCCCTTCGTGGCGCGCGAGCTGATCCCGGTGATGATCGAACAGGGCCGGGCCGAGGAGGAGGCGGCGCTGACGCTGGGCGCCTCGGGCTGGCGCGCCTTCCTGACCGTGACGCTGCCCAACATCAAATGGGCGCTGCTTTACGGCGTGCTGCTGTGCAATGCCCGCGCCATGGGGGAATTCGGCGCCGTGGCCGTGGTCTCGGGCAAGATCCGCGGCCAGACCGCCACCATGCCGATCACCATCGAGATGCTCTACAACGAATATCTCTCGGTCGCGGCCTTCAGCCTGGCCGCGGTGCTGGCGGCTCTGGGGCTGCTGACGCTGGCGCTGAAGACCCTGCTGGAATGGCGCCATGCCGACCAGCTGGCCGCCGGCCGCCGGCACTGAACAATCGAGGTCCATCATGCATATCGAAATCGACGAAATCGCCAAGAGCTTCGGTTCGACGACGGCGCTGCACCCGGTCAGCCTCGCCATCCCCTCGGGGGCGCTGGTGGCGCTCTTGGGGCCCTCCGGCTCGGGCAAGACCACGCTTCTGCGCATCCTGGGCGGGCTGGAATTCCCCACCTCGGGCCGGGTGCTCTTCGACGGGCAGGACGCGACCGGGCTGACGGTGCAGGAGCGCCGCGCCGGATTCGTCTTCCAGAGCTATGCGCTGTTCCGGCACATGACCGTGTTCGAGAACATCGCCTATGGTCTGCGCGCCCGCCCGCGCCGCACCCGCCCGCCGCAGGCCGAGATCGAGCGCCGGGTGACAAAGCTGCTTGAGCTGATCCAGCTGCCGCAGATCGCCAAACGCTTCCCCAGCCAGCTGTCGGGCGGCCAGCGCCAGCGCGTGGCCCTGGCCCGTGCGCTGGCCATCGAGCCGCGCATGCTGCTGCTCGACGAGCCCTTCGGCGCGCTCGACGCCCGGGTGCGCAAGGAGCTGCGCCAGGGGCTGCGCGAGATCCATGACACCACCGGCCTGACCACGGTTTTCGTCACCCATGACCAGGACGAGGCCATGGAGCTTGCCGACCTGGTGGTGGTGATGTCCATGGGCCGGATCGAACAGGTCGGCCGCCCGCAGGACATCCGCGCCCGGCCGGCGACGCCCTTCGTGCGCGAGTTCATCGACGCCTGAGGCGGCCGGGTTCACGAGTGTTCGGGGAACGAAGAAGCCCCCGTCGCGGCATGGCTATGGCTGCGGCGGGGGCTTTTCGCCGCGCTGCGGCGTGCCTAGATGAGGGCTTTCGGAACCCGTGCAGGAGACATGATGGAACGCCTTCTTGAACGCAGCCTTTTCGCCAGCCGCTGGATGATGGCGCCGATCTATGTCGGATTGGCGCTGTCCCTGCTGATCCTGCTTTGGGTCTTTGCGCTGGAATTCTGGCACCTGGTGCAGATCCTGCCGGTGATGACCGTGAACGACGCGGTGCTGGGCGTGCTGGCGCTGATCGACCTGAGCCTGGCCGCCAACCTGCTGCTGATCGTGATCTTCTCGGGCTACGAGAATTTCGTCAGCCGCATGGACCTGAGCGAGCACGAGGACCGGCCGAACTGGCAGGGCGAGGTGGATTTCTCGGGGCTGAAGCTGAAGCTGGTGGCCTCGATCGTGGCGATCTCGGGCATCCATCTGCTGAAGGTGTTCATGGATGTCAGCAAGCATGCCCCCGAACAGATCCGCTGGATGGTGGTGATCCACCTGGTCTTCGTGGTCTCGGGCGTGCTGCTGGCGGCGATGGACTGGATCTCGAACCACGGCAAGACGTTGAAGAAGGCGAAGGCGGCGCAGGGCTGAGCCGTCGCGCCGGTGGCGCGGCCGCAGGGGTATTTGGGAAACAGAGAAGGGCAGGGGCGCCGCGTCGGCGGGGCGCCCCTTTCGCGTGCCGCGGATTTTTGGCCGGGCGGGCGGTGCGGACCCTTGCGACTTTGCCCGCCATGGCTATAACCCCGGACGATTTATCAGCCGCCAGCCCGAGGGACCGCCATGCCGAAGAGAACCGATATCAAATCCATCCTGATCATCGGTGCCGGTCCCATCGTCATCGGGCAGGCCTGCGAATTCGACTATTCCGGCGCCCAGGCCTGCAAGGCCCTGCGCGAGGAGGGCTATCGGGTCATCCTGGTGAACTCGAACCCCGCCACGATCATGACCGATCCCGAGATGGCGGATGCGACCTATATCGAGCCGATCACCCCCGAGGTGGTGGAAAAGATCATCGCCAAGGAACGGCCGGACGCGCTTTTGCCGACCATGGGCGGGCAGACCGGGCTGAACACCGCGCTGGCGCTGGCCGATATGGGCGTGCTGAACCGCTATGGCGTCGAGCTGATCGGGGCGCAGCGCGCCGCCATCGAGATGGCCGAGGACCGCAAGCTGTTCCGCGAGGCCATGGACCGCATCGGCCTGGAGAACCCGCGCGCCACCATCGTCGCCGCGCCGAAGCATCCGAACGGCCGCTATGACATCGCGGCCGGGGTTTCGATGGCCATGGAGGCGCTGGAGGAGATCGGCCTGCCCGCCATCATCCGCCCCGCCTTCACGCTGGGCGGCACCGGCGGCGGCGTCGCCTATAACCGCGACGATTACGAGCGCATCGTGCGGTCCGGGCTGGAAGCCTCGCCCGTGGCGCAGGTGCTGGTGGACGAGAGCCTGCTGGGCTGGAAGGAATACGAGATGGAGGTCGTGCGCGACCGCGCCGACAACGCCATCATCGTCTGCTCGATCGAGAATGTCGATCCGATGGGGGTGCATACCGGCGACTCGATCACCGTCGCCCCGGCGCTGACGCTGACTGACCGCGAATATCAGCGCATGCGCAACGGCTCGATCGCCGTCTTGCGCGAGATCGGGGTCGAGACCGGCGGCTCGAACGTGCAATGGGCGATCAACCCCAAGGACGGCCGCATGGTGGTGATCGAGATGAACCCGCGCGTGTCGCGCTCCTCGGCGCTGGCCTCGAAGGCCACCGGCTTCCCCATCGCCAAGATCGCCGCCAAGCTGGCGGTAGGCTATACGCTGGACGAGCTGGACAACGACATCACCAAGGTCACGCCGGCGAGCTTCGAGCCGTCCATCGACTATGTCGTGACCAAGATCCCGCGCTTCGCCTTCGAGAAGTTCCCCGGCTCGAAGCCCGAGCTGACCACGGCGATGAAATCCGTGGGCGAGGTCATGGCCATCGGCCGCAGCTTCCACGAATCGCTGCAGAAGGCGTTGGCCTCGATGGAGAACGGCCTGACCGGCCTTGACGATATCGAGATCCCCGGCGCGCCCGACAAGGCCGCCATCGTCAAGGCGATCAGCGCCCAGACCCCCGACCGGCTGCGGCTGATCGCCCAGGCCATGCGCCACGGGCTCTCCGACGACGAGATCCAGCATGCGACCGCCTTCGATCCCTGGTTCCTGTCCCGCCTGCGCGAGATCGTCGAGGCCGAGGACGCGGTGCGCGCGGGTGGCCTGCCGGCCGACCTGGACGGGCTGCGCCGGCTGAAGATGATGGGCTTTACCGATGCCCGGCTGGCGGCTTTGTCCGGCCAGCCCGAGGCCGAGGTGCGCAAGGCTCGCCGCGCCCATGACCTGCACCCGGTCTTCAAGCGCATCGACACCTGCGCCGCCGAGTTCGAGGCGCAGACCCCCTATATGTATTCGACCTACGAAGCCCCGGCGATGGGCGACGTGGAAAACGAGGCCCGCCCCAGCGACCGCAAGAAGGTGGTGATCCTGGGCGGCGGTCCGAACCGCATCGGCCAGGGCATCGAGTTCGACTATTGCTGCTGCCACGCCTGTTTCGCGCTGACCAAGGCCGGCTATGAGACGATCATGGTCAACTGCAACCCCGAGACGGTCTCGACCGATTACGACACCTCGGACCGGCTGTATTTCGAGCCGCTGACGCTGGAGCATGTGCTGGAGATCCTGCGCATCGAGCAGGAGAACGGCACGCTGCACGGCGTCATCGTCCAGTTCGGCGGCCAGACGCCCTTGAAGCTGGCGAACGCGCTGGAGGAGGAGGGCATTCCGATCCTCGGCACCACGCCCGACGCCATCGACCTGGCCGAGGACCGCGAACGCTTCCAGAAGCTGCTCAACGACCTGGGCCTGAAACAGCCCGTCAACGGCATCGCCCATAGCGACGCCGAGGCCATCGAGATCGCGCAGCGCATCGGCTTCCCGCTGGTCATCCGCCCGTCCTACGTGCTTGGCGGCCGCGCGATGGAGATCGTGCGCGACATGGATCAGCTCAACCGCTACATCCGCGAGGCGGTGCAGGTCTCGGGCGACAGCCCGGTGCTGCTCGACAGCTACCTTTCGGGCGCCATCGAGGTCGACGTGGATGCGCTTTCCGACGGCAAGACCGTGCATGTCGCCGGCATCATGGAGCATATCGAGGAGGCCGGCGTGCATTCCGGCGACTCGGCCTGCTCGCTGCCGCCGCATACGCTGGATGCCGAGACCATCGCGGAACTCAAGACCCAGACCGAGGCGATGGCCAAGGCGCTGAACGTCGTCGGGCTGATGAACGTGCAATTCGCGCTGAAGGACGGCGCGATCTATGTGCTTGAGGTGAACCCGCGCGCCAGCCGCACCGTGCCCTTCGTCGCCAAGGCCACCGACAGCGCCATCGCCTCGATCGCCGCCCGGCTGATGGCCGGCGAGCCGATGGCGAACTTCCCGACCCGTCCGGCCTATCCGGCGGGCGTCGGCCCAGACGACCCGCTGCCCTTCGCCGATCCGCTGACGCTCGCCGACCCGAACACGCCCTGGTTCTCGGTCAAGGAGGCGGTGCTGCCCTTCGCCCGCTTCCCCGGCGTCGACACGCTGCTGGGGCCGGAAATGCGCTCGACCGGCGAGGTGATGGGCTGGGACCGCACCTTCGCCCGCGCCTTCCTCAAGGCGCAGATGGGGGCGGGGACGCAGCTGCCCTCCGAGGGCCTGGTCTTCGTTTCGGTCCGCGACGCCGACAAGACCGCCGAGCTGGCCGAGGCGGCGCGAGAGCTGACCGCCATGGGCTTCAAGCTGGTCGCCACCCGCGGCACCGCCGAATTCCTTCGCGGCGCCGGCGTCGAGACCGAGCTGGTGAACAAGGTCTATGAAGGCCGCCCGAACATCGTCGACCGGCTTAAGAACGGCGAGATCGCCATGGTGCTGAACACCACCGAAGGCGCCCAGGCCATCGCCGATTCGCGCGAGATCCGCGCCGTGGCGCTGAACGACAAGATCCCCTATTACACCACGGCGGCAGGCAGCATCGCGGCGGTGGCAGCGATCAGGTCGCGCGGCGAAGGCGAGGTCGGGGTCAGAAGCCTGCAGGCCTGAACCATCTGCGACGCCGATGCGAATGGCCGCGCCGGGAAGGGCGCGGCCATCGTCCTTGCGCCGGCGCGCGGCAGGAAAAAGGGGTGCGGTCCCGGAGGACCGCACCCCTCGCCGGCCGCCTGCGCTGGGGGAGGGGCGCAGGGGATCTCGACTTCAAAGCAGGAAGTCAGCTGCGACATACTGCCCGGCCGTGGTCGCGCCGTCGGCGATGCGGATGATCAGCTCGGCATCCGCGTCATTGTCGACATTGGCCCTGAGCCAGGTCTCGGTGCCGTTGTTCGTAAGCCATACCGTTCCCGCGCCTCCCGCGGTTGTTCCATTGAATACAAAGGCTTGGTTACCGGCCACCAGCGCATTCGCGTCGATGCCCGAAAGGTCTATCCGGTCGCCGGCCGCAAGGCCCGCGCCGTCGAAACCGTTGATGACGTCGATGCCCGCCGCCGCGTTCGAATGGTTCAGCGCCCCGAAGCGGAAGGTGTCGGCCCCGCCGCCGCCGTTGAGCGAATCCGCGCCCATCCCGCCGATCAGCGTGTCGCTGCCGGCGGCGCCCTGCAGCGTGTCATTGCCCTCGTAGCCGAAGAGCAGGTCGTTGCCGGCCCCGGCATTCATCAGGTTCGCGCCCGCCGTCCCATAGAGCGAATCATTGCCGCCCGCGGTCATCACGTTCTCGAAGTTGACGAAGCTTTCGCCGGCGAAATTGGTCGCGCCGCTGCCCAGGTTGACGAGATAGGCCCCGGTGAAGCTGCGGGCATCCAGCATGTCGATGCCGGCCCCGCCGTTCAGGGTCTCGTTCGAACCCAGCCCGGCCAGGATGGTGTCGTTGCCCGCCTCGCCGGCGTAGAAGCCTGCGCCGCTCGAGACCAGCCGGTCGTTGCCGGCGCCGCCATAAAGCGTGTCTGTGCCCGAACTCGCCTCCAGCGTGTCATTGCCGGCACCGCCGTAGATCAGATCGTTTCCGGCGCCGCCGGTCAGCAGGTCGTTGCCCGCGCCGCCGTAAAGCACGTCATTGCCGCCAAGCCCGCTGATGACGTCATTGCCGCCATTGCCCTGGATCGTGTTCGCCGCCGCCGTGCCCGAGAGCGTGTCGTTGCCGGAACCCGAAGAGAGGTTCTCGAAATTGACGAAGCTTTCGCCGCTGTAATTCGTGGCGCCGGTCGCCATGTTGATGGCATAGGCCCCGCTCCAGGCGGCGGTGTTCAGCCAGTCGACGCCGGCCCCGCCGTCTAGGGTCTCGCCCCCGCCATTGCCGGCATAGACATAGTCATTGCCGGCCTCGCCGAAATACTGGCCATAGCCGCTGGAGAGGATGGTGTCGCTATCCGCGCCGCCCCGGACCGTATCCGTGCCGGTGCCCGCGTTCAGGTAATCGTTCCCGGCGCCGCCGGACAGGTAATCATTGCCCGCAAGGCCCGAAATCGAATCGTTTCCGGCATTGCCATGCATGATATTGGCGCCGCTGGTGCCGAGCAGCGTGTCATTTCCGGCGCCCGAGGTGATATTCTCGAAGTTCACGAAGCTTTCGCCGGTGAAGTTCGTGGCCCCCGTCGCCAGATTGACGAGATAGGCCCCGGCATAGGTGGCGGTGTTCAGCCAGTCCGTGTCGCCGCCGCCGTCAAGGGTTTCGCTGACACCCAGCCCGGCATAGACATAGTCGTTCCCCGCCTGGCCGTAATACTGGCCCGCGCCGCTGGAAACCAGCGTGTCATTGCCGTTCCCGCCCCAGATCGTATCCGTGCCGGTGCCGGCGTTCAGGTAATCATTGCCCTCGCCGCCGGAAATATAGTCATTGCCGCCCAGGCCCGAGATCGAATCGTTTCCGGCATTGCCATACATGGTATTGGCGCCGCTGGTGCCGAGCAGCGTGTCATTGCCGGAGCCGGAATAGACATTCTCGAAATTCACGAAGCTCTCGCCGGTGAAGTTCGTCCCGCCCGTGGCCAGGTTGATCGAATAGGCCCCGCTATAGGTCGTCGTGTTCAGCCAATCGGTGCCGGTGCCGCCGTTCAGCGTTTCGCTGACACCCAGCCCGGCATAGATGTAATCGTCCCCGGCATCGCCGAAATACTGTCCGGCCCCGCCGGAGACGAGCGTGTCATTGCCATCCCCGCCCAGAAGCGTATCGGTTCCGGTCCCGGCGTGGAGATAGTCGTTGCCGGCGCCGCCTGAAATATAGTCGTTGCCGGCATACCCGTAGATGTAATCGTTACCACCATTGCCATACATGCTGTTGGCGCCATCGGTGCCATAAAGCGTATCGTTCCCCGAGCCCGAATAGATGTTCTCGAAGTTCACAAAGCTTTCGAAGCTGAAATTCGTTGCCCCGGTGGAAAGGTTCACCGAGTAATTGCCGTTCCAGCTGGCCGTGTTCAGCCAGTCGATCCCGGTGCCGCCGTCCAGCGTCTCGCCGCCGCCGGCCCCGGCATAGATGTAATCGTTCCCGGCATCGCCGTAATACTGGCCATAGCCGCTGGAAACGATCGTGTCGTTGTCGTTCCAGCCATGCACGGTATCGACGCCCGTCCCGGCATGGATGTAGTCGTGGCCGTCTCCGCCCGACAGGTAGTCGTTGCCGGACCCGCCATAGATGGTGTCGTTGCCGCCCTGGCCCAGGACATAATCGTTCCCTCCCAGGGCGTCGAAGATTTCGCTGGCAGACGTGCCGATCATGGTGTCGTTGCCATTCGTTCCGGTAGGCATCTCTTCCTCCTGTCGTCTCATGTCATGGACGGGGCGGCATGCCTCGCGATCCCGACATTGCTCCCGACGGTGTGAAGGCGGCGTGAAACCGGCTTAGCCCCTGACAGGAAAGCGGAATTTCGCGGATTTTCCGCGATGTGCGGCGCCGGCTCCGGCCGCCGGCCTGGGCCGCCGAGTCGCCGCGCGGCCGGGCTGGGGATTGCCCCTTGCCCCGCGCGCCGCTATCGCAGGCATAAAAGGGGGTCCGGCAACCATGAGCTTCAATACCTTCGGTCGCGTCTTCACCTTCACCACCTGGGGCGAGAGCCATGGCCCGGCGCTTGGCGCCACCGTGGACGGCTGCCCGCCCGGCGTGGCGCTGGACGAGGCCTGGATCCAGCAGTTCCTGGACCGGCGGCGGCCCGGCAGTTCGAAATTCACCACCCAGCGGCAGGAGCCGGACCGGGTGCGCATCTTCTCGGGCGTGTTTGAGGGCAGGACCACCGGCACCCCGATCCAGCTGATGATCGAGAACACCGACCAGCGCAGCAAGGATTACGGCGAGATCGCCGAGGCCTTCCGCCCCGGCCATGCCGATATCGCCTATCATCTGAAATACGGCATCCGCGACTATCGCGGCGGCGGGCGGTCCAGCGCGCGCGAGACGGCGGCGCGGGTCGCGGCCGGGGGCGTGGCGCAGGCGGTGCTGCGCGATCTGGTGCCGGGGCTGCGGATCACCGGCTACATGGTGCAGATGGGCGATCTGCATCTGGACCGGACGAATTTCGACGCCGCCGAGATCGGCAGGAACCCGTTCTTCCTGCCCGATGCCGGCGCCGTGCCGGCCTGGGAGGATTATCTGAACGCTATCCGCAAGGCGCAGGACAGCGTCGGCGCCGCCGTCGAGGTGCTGATCCGGGGCTGCCCGGCCGGGCTGGGCGCGCCGGTCTATGCCAAGCTGGATACCGACCTGGCCGCCGCGATGATGTCGATCAATGCGGTGAAGGGCGTCGAGATCGGCGAGGGCATGGCCGCCGCCGCCCTGACCGGCACCCGGAATGCCGACGAGATCCGCATGGGCAATGACGGGCCGCGCTACCTTTCGAACCATGCCGGGGGGATTCTGGGCGGCATCTCGACCGGGCAGGACATCCTGGTGCGATTCGCCGTCAAGCCGACCAGCTCCATCCTGACGCCGCGGCGCACCATCAACCGGAAGGGCGAGGAGATCGAGCTGATCACCAAGGGCCGGCACGATCCTTGCGTCGGCATCCGCGCCGTGCCGATCGCCGAGGCCATGGCGGCCTGCGTGATCCTGGACCACCTGCTGCTCGACCGGGCGCAGACCGGCGGCCAGCGCGGCCGCATCGGCTAGGCCCGGCGCGCGGCCCGGGTGGGGAGGGGAACGCTGTTCCCCTCTTGTCCCGCTGCGCGGGCCAATTCACCCCTTGGGGTATTTGGAAAACAGAGAAAGCCGGGGACGCATGGCTCGTTCGGCTTTCACCGTTTTGCAAATACTCCTGCGGCGGCCGCGATTGTTACGCAACTGACACATTCCTTTCGCATAACCGTCGCATCGCCGTTCTAGAGAGCGGTCAGGCCGCAACGGCCTCATGGAAATGTCAGGAGTGATCCTATGAAATCCGCGAAATTCACCGTGTCGGCGCTGGCCGTGATCGCTGCCTCGGCCACTGCCGCCGCCGCCCGCGACCAGATCCAGATCTCGGGCTCGTCCACGGTGCTGCCCTATGCCACCATCGTCGCCGAGGCCTTCGGCGAGAATACCGACTTTCCGGTGCCGGTCGTCGAATCGGGCGGCTCGTCGGCCGGGCTGAAGAAATTCTGCGAGGGTGTGGGCGAGAACACCATCGACATCGCCAATGCCAGCCGTCCGATCAAGGACAGCGAGAAGGAGGCCTGCAAGGCCGCCGGCGTGACCGATATCATGGAGGTCCGCATCGGCTATGACGGCATCGTCTTCGCCAGCGACATCGGCAGCAACGACTTCGCCTTCACCGCCGCCGACTGGTTCAACGCGCTGGCCGCCAAGGTGGTCAAGGACGGCAAGGTGGTGAACAACACCGCCACCAAGTGGAACGAGATCCGCGCCGACCTGCCGGATCAGGAGATCCTGGCCTTCGTGCCCGGCACCAAGCACGGCACCCGCGAAGTCTTCGAGGAAAAGGTGATCGCCGCCGGCTGCGAGGAATCCGGCGCCGCCGAGGTCTTCAAGGCCGAGCTGGGCGAGGATGCCGCGGCCAAGGCCTGCCTCGACCTGCGCACCGACGGCAAGTCGGTGGATATCGACGGCGACTATACCGAGACGCTGGCCCGCATCCAGTCGGCCAAGCACGGCATCGGCGTCTTCGGCCTGTCCTTCTATGAAAACAACACCGACAAGCTGAAGGTCGCGACCATGGGCGGCGTAATGCCCTCGACCGAGACCATCGCCGCGGGCGAATACCCGGTCTCGCGGCCGCTGTTCTTCTATGTCAAGAAACAGCATATCGGCGAGATCCAGGGGCTGAAGGAATTCGCGGAATTCTTCGTCTCGGACGAGCTGGCCGGGCCGGAAGGGCCGCTGGCCGCCTACGGGCTGGTGGCGGATCCGGAACTGGCCGCGACGCAGGCGGCCGTCGCCGAAGAGGCGATCCTCGCCGAATGACCTGCAGGGCGCGGGGACAGGGTTCCCGCGCCGCTTCCGTTTCCCTGTTCCGAGGGCTCACATGCCTGTCTCATGGACCTTGCTGATCGTCCTTGCCCTTGCCGGCGCGGGCTATCTTGTCACCCGCGCGCGCGTCGTCGCGCTGGCCGGGGGCGACGTGCGGCGGCTGCATTCGCGGCCCAGCTATCACGGCTGGAACGCCGCGCTGCTGACGGCGCTGCCGGCACTGTTCCTGATCGCCATCTGGCGCTTCGTGCAGCCGGCCGCGGATGCGACGCCGGTGGCGATCCTGGCGCTGATCCTGGCCGCGGCCGGGCTTGGCCTGGCGCTGGTCCGCAGCGCGCCCGGCTTCCGGGCCCGCAATGCCGTCGAAGGCATGGTCAAGGGCCTGCTGATCCTGTGCTCCAGCATCGCCATCCTGACCACCGCCGGGATCGTCTTCTCGATGCTGTTCGAGACCGGGCACTTCTTCCGGCAATATCCCTGGCAGGAGTTCTTCTTTGGCGCCACCTGGTCGCCGCGCTTCGGCGGCGGCTCGCAGCTGGGCATCCTGCCGCTGCTTTGGGGCACGCTCTACATCTCGCTGATCGCGCTGGTCGTGTCGGTGCCGATCGGGCTGTTCGCGGCGATCTACATGTCCGAATACGCCTCGCCCCGGCTGCGCAGCCTCGCCAAGCCGATGATCGAGGTGCTCGCCGGCATCCCGACCATCGTCTACGGCCTTTTCGCGCTGATCACCGTGGGCCCGATGCTGCGCGACTGGTTCGCCCAGCCGCTGGGGCTGGGCAATTCCGGGTCGTCGGTGATGACCGCGGGCCTGGTCATGGGGATCATGCTGATCCCCTTCGTCAGCTCGCTTTCGGACGACATCATCAACGCCGTGCCGCAATCCCTGCGCGACGGCGCGCTCGGCCTCGGCTCGACGCAGTCGGAAACCGTGCGCAAGGTGGTGCTGCCCGCGGCGCTGCCGGGCATCGTCGGCGCCGTGCTACTGGCCGCCTCGCGCGCCATCGGCGAGACGATGATCGTCGTGCTGGGCGCGGGCGCCGCCGCCCGCATGGACCTGAACCCGTTCGAGGCCATGACCACGATCACCGTCAAGATCGTCAGCCAGCTGACCGGTGACAACGACTTCGCCGCGCCCGAGACGCTGGTCGCCTTCGCGCTTGGCCTGACCCTTTTCGTCATCACGCTGGGGCTGAACATCGTCGCCCTCTACGTCGTGCGCAAATACCGGGAGCAGTACGAATGAGCGACGCAACCCTTCACGGCGCGCAGCCCCGGCCCTCGCTGCTGGCCGCCGATCCGCGGACCCGCAAGCGCAATGCCGCCGAGGCGCGGTTCCGCGCCTATGGCCTGGCCGCCATCGTGATCTCGATGGTCATGCTGGTGATCCTGCTCTTTACCATCCTGACCGGCGGGATCGGGGCCTTTCGCCAGACCTATCTGGAAATCCCGGTGACGCTGGACGCCGCGCAGCTCGACAAGACCGGCAACCGCGACCCCGCCGAAATCCGCAAGGTCCTGACCCTGACCTATGGCAGGATCTTGGAGCAATCGCTGCAACAGGCCATCGCCGACAAGGGCATCGCCGCGGCCGACCTGTCCGACAAGGATGTTTCGGGCCTGATCTCCAAGGAGGCGTCGGCCCAGCTGCGCAACCGCGTGCTGGCCGACCCCGAACTGATCGGCCAGACCGTCGAGACCCGGGTGCTGGTGAACGGCCGGGTGGACGGCTATTACAAGGGCCGCGTCAGCATGGAGAGCGCGGCGCGCGATGCCAATACCTCGCCGGCGCAGCTGCAGCTGGCCGATGCGCTCAAGGCGCAGGGCATGCTGGCGACGCAGTGGAACTGGTCCTTCCTGACCAGCCCCGACGCCTCGGACCAGCGCCCCGAGGCGGCGGGGGTCGGCATCGCCATCCTCGGCTCGTTCTACATGATGCTGGTGGTGCTGGTGCTGGCGGTGCCGATCGGCGTCGCCGCCTCGATCTACCTGGAGGAATTCGCGCCGAAGAACCGCTGGACCGACATCATCGAGGTCAACATCTCGAACCTCGCCGCCGTGCCCTCGATCGTCTTCGGCATCCTGGGCCTGGCCGCCTTCATCAACTTCGCCGGCCTGCCGCAATCGGCGCCCATCGTCGGCGGCCTGGTGTTGACGCTGATGACGCTGCCCACCATCATCATCGCCACCCGCGCGGCGCTGAAGGCGGTGCCGCCCTCGATCCGCGACGCGGCGCTGGGGGTGGGGGCCTCGAAGATGCAGTCGGTGTTCCACCACGTCCTGCCGCTGGCCATGCCGGGCATCCTGACCGGCACCATCATCGGCCTGGCGCAGGCGCTTGGCGAAACCGCGCCGCTGCTGCTGATCGGCATGGTGGCCTTTGTCCGCAACGTCCCCTCGGCGCCGCCGGACGGGCTGTTCGAGCCGGCCTCGGCCCTGCCGGTCCAGGTCTACAACTGGACGCAGCGCGCCGACCCCGCCTTCATCGAGCGCGCCTCGGGGGCGATCATCGTGCTGCTGGTGTTCCTGCTCTGCATGAACCTCCTCGCCATCTATCTGCGCCGCAAGTTCGAGCGCCGGTGGTAAATCCGGGAAGGAGACCCGATATGAACGACATGAGACTTCTGGAGCGCAGCGTGGACCAGACGGAAATCAAGATCTCGGCCCGGGATGTGCAGGTCTATTACGGCGAGAAGCAGGCGATCAAGGATGTGGACGTCGACCTGCTGGACAAGACCGTGACCGCCTTCATCGGTCCCTCGGGCTGCGGGAAATCGACCTTCCTGCGCTGCCTGAACCGCATGAACGACACCATCGAGAACAGCCGGGTCGAGGGCCGGATCACGCTGGACGGCGAGGACATCTACGACAGGCGGGTCGACCCGGTGCAGCTGCGCGCCCGCGTCGGCATGGTGTTCCAGAAGCCGAACCCCTTCCCGAAATCGATCTATGACAATGTGGCCTATGGCCCGCGCATCCACGGCCTGGCGCGCAACCGCGCCGAGCTGGACGAGATCGTCGAGAAGTCGCTGCGCGGCGCGGCGCTGTGGAACGAGGTCAAGGACCGGCTGCAGGAGCCCGGCACCGGCCTGTCCGGCGGCCAGCAGCAGCGGCTCTGCATCGCCCGCGCCGTGGCGACCCAGCCCGAGGTGCTGTTGATGGACGAGCCCTGTTCGGCGCTGGACCCGATCGCCACCAGCCAGGTCGAGGAGCTGATCGACCAGCTGCGCGCCGAATTCTCGGTGGTGATCGTGACCCATTCCATGCAGCAGGCGGCGCGCGTCAGCCAGAAGACCGCCTTCTTCCACCTCGGCAATCTGGTGGAATACGGCAATACCGACGACATCTTCACCAATCCGCGCGATCCGCGGACCGAAAGCTACATCTCGGGCCGCATCGGCTAGGCCGGAAAGGAAAAGACATGAACAACGAACGGCATATCCTCTCGGCCTTCGACCGCGATCTGGAAACCGTGCAGGCGCTGGTGGTCAAGATGGGCGGCATGGTCGAAAGCGCCATCCACGACGCCGCCATCGCGCTGGAGACCCGCGACGGCGAGCTGGCCGACGACATCCGCCGCCGCGACAAGGCCATCGACGCGCTGGAGCATCAGATCAACGAGGAGGCCGCGCGGCTGATCGCGCTGCGCGCGCCGCGGGCCACCGACCTGCGCATGGTGCTGTCGGTCATCAAGATCTCGCATATCCTCGAGCGGGTGGGCGATTACGCCAAGAACATCGCCAAGCGCAGCGACGTGCTGGCCGAGATGCCCGCCATCGAGGGCGCCGGCATGGCGCTGCGGCGCATGTCCGCCACGGTCGAGGCGATGATGAAGGACGCCCTGGACAGCTATATCCAGCGCGACGCGGCGCTGGCCGCCGACGTGCGCAAGCGCGACCTGGAAGTGGACCAGATGTATAACGCGCTGTTCCGCGAGTTCCTGACCCATATGATGGAGGATCCGCGCAACATCACCGCCTGCATGCACCTGCATTTCATCGCCAAGAACATCGAGCGCATGGGCGACCACGCCACCGGCATCGCCGAGCAGGTGATCTATCTGGCCACCGGCGAGCTGCCCGAGGACCCGCGTCCCAAGGGGGAAAGCGTGCCGCGCATGGAGGGGGCCTGATCCATGGCACAGACCCAACCCTGTGTTCTGGTCGTCGAGGACGAAGGCGCACAGCGCGAGGTGCTGAAATACAATCTCGAGGCCGAGGGCTTCGACGTGGTGCTGGCCGAGAACGGCGACGAGGCGATGCTACTGGTGGCCGAGGAACAGCCCGACCTGATCGTGCTGGACTGGATGCTGCCCAACGTCTCGGGCATCGAGGTCTGCCGCCGGGTCAAGGCCGATCCCTCGACGCGGCAGATTCCGATCATCATGCTTTCGGCCCGGTCCGAGGAGGTGGACCGGGTGCGCGGGCTGGAGACCGGCGCCGACGATTACGTGGTCAAGCCCTATTCCGTGGTCGAGCTGATGGCGCGGCTGCGCACCCAGCTGCGCCGCACCCGCCCTGCCTCGATGGGCGAGCGGCTCAGCTTCGGCGACATCATCCTGGATGCGGCCGAGCATCGGGTGTTCCGCGCCGGCCAGCCGCTGCATCTGGGTCCGACCGAGTTCCGGCTGCTCTCGACCCTGATGGAAAAGCCCGGCCGGGTCTGGACGCGCGAGCAATTGCTGGACCGGGTCTGGGGCCGCGACATCTATGTCGACACCCGCACCATCGACGTCCATGTCGGCCGGCTGCGCAAGGCGCTCATGGCCTATGGCGGCGACAACCCGGTGCGCACGGTGCGCGGCACCGGCTATTCGCTGGGCTGAGCGCCCGGCCGGAACCGGACAGCCGCCGTTTCCGGCCCTTTGCCGGCGCGTCCCGGCCTGCATGTGGGGCCGGTGCGGCCGCGTCGCAGCACGGGATTTCCGGATTCACCCCTCCTGCCGGGGAGTGCCGAGCCGCGAACCCCGGGGCCGAGGATCTGCCCCGTTCCTGAACCGGCAGACCCGCGGTGGGCCACGCCCTTGCAGAGGGGGCGCCGGCGGACCGCCTTGGGCTCCCTCAGCGGAAGAGGGGCGGCGGGCTGCTGATCCTGCCGCATGGCACGCGAATCTCTACCTTGGACGACACGACCTTCAGCGCATCGCGGGCGGTTCGTTGCCGGGCGATCACGTCCCGTCACGTTTTCCGGCCGCGGAAGTCGGCACGGCGAGCCTCCGGCGCGCCTCGCCCGGCTGGCGGGATGCCGCGAGTTGCCCCGCGGTGCTTGTGAGGGTCGGCTATGCCCTGGCCGAGGGTCTTCTGCCTCGGCCGGTTCCGGCTGCGGGGTCGCATCCTCGGCCGAGCATATGCAGGCAGGAGAGATCCGGTTTCCGGACGAGGAGAATTGCTCGAAGCGCCAAACCATCGTCTCTCCGATGGCTGGCGCTTTGTGGCGTGCCCTTCCGATTTGGTGGGGTCGTGCAGAAAACAGCCGTCAGCCGCGGGGACGGGCCCCGCGGCTTGCTTCGCTTCCATCCCGCGGCCCCGGGGCTTGACGAACCCCGGGACCGCAAGGCCCGGCCGTCAGTTCTGCGCCAGCAGATCGGTGATCCGGCGCACGGCGACACGGCGGTTCTGCCGCTCCGGCCCGTCGGTCGGGACCAGCAGGAACTGCTCGCCATAGCCCTGCACCACCATGTTTTCCGGCGGCACCTGGAAATATTCCGTCAGCGCCAGCGCCACCGATTCCGCGCGGCGGTCGGACAAGGCCAGATTGGCGGCATCCGAGCCGACGGCGTCGGTATAGCCCTCGATCATGTAGATCTCGCGCGGGTTCTGGTCGATGCTGTCGCGGATCACCTTGCCCAGCGTCGCGAGTTGCTGCGCCTGGTCCGGGGTGATGGCCGAGGAGCCGGTGTCGAAGGTGATCTCGGGCACGTTCACCGGGGCGACCAGGGCGCGCACCTCGGGGATGTCGCGGATCTGGCCCAGGCTGAAGCGCCGGTCGATCGCCGCCTCGCGCCGCAGGGCCTCGCGCAGCGCGGCCTCGTCCATGCGCTCGCGGTTGATGCGGACCGGCGGCGGCGCGGGCAGGGCCGAGATCTGCACCGGCTCCGCCGCGGTGTCGTCGATCAGCCGCGTCTCGCTGCCATCGGCGCGGACAAGCGTGCGGCGCAGGATGTTCATGTTCGCGTCGCGGATGGTGACGACGCGGCTGCCATCCGCGCGCAGCACCGTGGTGCGGGTCGAGCCGTCCCCGAAGGTTTCCGTCCGCACGTTCGAGCCGGGCTGGTAGAGCAGGGCGTTGTCGTCCTTGATCACCTGCTGGCTGCCGTCGGGCAGGGTCACCACCACGCGGTCGCCAGTGTTCAGCGCCACCTGCCGGTCGTTGGACAGCATCTGGCCGACCGCAAAGCCCGCCGCCCCGGCCAGGAGCATCTTGGCGATGTCCTTGCCCTTGTCGTCATCGTCGCGGCGGACTTCCTCGGACCCGGCCTCGGCGGCGCGCTGCTGTTCCTGCAAAGCCTGGGCGACCGAGGTGGCGAATTCCTCGGCCGAGCTACGCGCGTTCTCGTCGGTGATCTGCATTTCGTTCACTTCGCCCTCGCCCTCTTCGGCGCTGGCGGCCAAAGCGGCGGCCGCGGCGGCCGCGCCCTGCTCGGCGGCGCGCTGCGCCACGGCATTCGGCTGGACCTGCGCCTCGGGCGCCTGCACCTCGGCGGCTTCGCCGGGCTGCGGCTCGGTCTGGCCGGCCTGCTCTTGCAAGCGGCGCTCGAGCTCCTGCTGATCGGGTTGCTGGCCGTCCTCGGCCTGCTGCTCGCCGGGCTGGGCTTCGCCCGGCTGGGGTTGGCCGGGCTGCGGCTCGGTCTGGTCGGCCTGTTCCTGCAAGCGGCGTTCCAACTCCTGCGCATCCGGCTGCTCGCCGTCCACCGCGCGCTGCGCATCGGGCTCAGACTCGCCAGACTGGGACTGGCCGGATTCGGGCTGACCCTCGACCTGCTTCTGCAAGCGCTGCTCGAGCTCCTGCGCGTCCGGCGTTTGCGGACGCTCGGCGTCGGGCTGGCCTTCGCGGGCCTCTTGCTGCTGTTCCGCGCCGTTCTGGGGCTGGGCGGCGGGTTCCGCCTGCTGCGGGGACGGTTGCTCGGCCTGCGGCTCGCCCGGCGCGGGTTCGCGTGCTTCCTGCAGCGCCTCGGCATCCAGGGACGGCTCGGATCCGGCCGGAGACGCCGCTTCCGGCGCGGGTGCGTCCTGCTGCGGCCGCTGCTCGGGCGAGGGATCGGCGCCGGTGACGGTTTCGGGCGTGTCGGGCTTGGCGGCGGGAGGCGCGGCCGGCTGCTGCTCGCCCGCGCCGGTCCCGGGTCTCGGGGCCGGCTCATCGGCTTCGACCACCGGCGGCTTGGGACGCGGCTCCTCGGCCTGCGTCACCTCGGGCTTGGCCGCCGGAGCGTCCGCGGCCGATGGTGCCTGCGGATCCTCGGGTGCGGCGTCAGCCCCGCTTTGCGGTTGCTCGGCCTGCTGTTCGGCCTGCGGCAGCCCGGCCGGGCCGTCCTGGGCCGGCGCATCGGGCTCGGCCGCGTTCCCGGCAGCCTCCGCTTGCGGCTCCTCGGGTTCTTCCTGCGCTTGTCCGGCCCCTGCCTCGCCGCTTTCCTCGGCACGGGGCTCCTGCGCCTGATCGCCGTCGGACTGGCCGGCCTGGTCCTTTGGCAGGATAAGCTGCCCACCCTCCTCCTGCGCCTGCTGGTCCTGCGCCGCCGCCAGCTGCGGGGCAATCAGGGACAGGCAGGTCACGATCGCAGTCGTCGTCTTGTAGATGCGCCGCATGTCGGTCCTCTTCCGATGGTCGCGTGATGGCCAGTCAACCTTCGGTGCGGGGCGCGGTTCCCAAACATGGCCGTGACCGTCCCGTGATCGGCTGTTCCGCGCTGCGCTCCGGAAACGGCCCGGCGCCGGGTTCAGGCGCCGGTCAGCGCCAGCTTGCCGCCGGCCAGGCGCTGGACGCGGCCGGAAAGCTCCAGCGTCAGCAGGGCGGGGGCCAGAACGGCGGCCGGCAGGCCCAGGTCGCGGATCAGCAGGTTCTCGTCCGTCGGGCTGGGGCCGAGCCGGGCCAGGATCCGCGCTTCGAGATTCACCGGGCCACCCTGGCAGGGCAGGGTTTCGGCCGGCTTGCGGCGCAGGCCGTGGCCCAGCTCGGCAAGCCGGCGCGCGACGGCGGCCGGTTGCAGGGTCCGCGCCCCGGTCCGGGCCGGGACAGGCGCCGGAACGGGCGAGGGGGCCGCGGCGGCGCCCGGCGCCGAAGCTGTCGCCCCGGTCGCTTCCCCAGTCGCCTCCCCGGCCGCCTGGCCGTTCGATTGCAGGGCGGCCAGAACATCGGCCGAATTGCGCACCAGCACCGCGCCGTCGCGGATCAGCGCATTGCAGCCGCCCGCCCGCGCGTCCATCGGATGGCCGGGCACCGCCATCACCTCGCGGCCCTGGTCCAGCGCGCAGCGCGCGGTGATCAGGCTGCCCGAGCGATGCGCCGCCTCGACCACCACCACGGCGCGCGCGAGGCCAGAGATGATGCGGTTGCGGGCCGGGAAATGCCGGGCCACCGGCTCGGTCCCCGGCGGCTGCTCGGTGACGAGCAGGCCGGTTTCGCAGATCGCCTCGGCCAGCGCGGCATTTTCGGCCGGATAGATCCTGTCGATGCCCCCGGCCATGACCGCGATGGTGCCGGTTGCCAGCGCCGCCTCATGCGCGACGGTGTCGATGCCGCGCGCCAGCCCCGCGACGACCACCGCGCGCGATTGCGACAGGCCCGAGGCCAGGCCGCGCGCCATGCGCAGGCCCAGCGACGAGGCATTGCGCGCCCCGATCACCGCCACCGGCATGCGCGTCAGCACGGAAGCGTCGCCGCGCAGCCACAGGACCGGCGGCGCCTCGGCCACCTCGCGCAGCAGGGCGGGATAATCCGGGTCGTCCCAGGCCAGCAGCCGGGCGCCGGCGCGATGGCCGGCCGCGATCTCGGCCTCGGCCGCGGCCGCCGGGCAGGGGGTGTAATCGGCGATGCCCGCGGCTTGCGCGATCCGGGGCAGGGCGGCCAGCGCCGCTTCGGCGCTGCCATGTTCGGCCAGCAGCCGGTGGAAGGTCGCGGGCCCGACCTTGCGAGAGCGGATGAGGCGCAGGGCGGCGAGCCCGTTCCCCTTCGGGGTGAGTGGGGTGTGGTGGGGGTCGAAAGAAAGCGGTCTTGCCATCATGTCCCTGCCTGTGCCTCATCCGCAGGCCGAGTCATCGCATGGCAATGGTTAAGAATGGGTTAGCCGGGGAAAGTTTCTTTCAACGCCTTGAAACAACACCAGATTATGAGGCAGAGCCGCCGATGGTCAGCCCGCCGATGCGCAGCGTGGGCAGGCCGACTCCGACCGGGACCCATTGCCCCTGCTTGCCGCAATTGCCGATTCCCGGGTCCAGAGACAGGTCGTTGCCGATGGCGCGGATCTGCTGCAAGGCGGTGGCGCCGTCGCCGATCAGCGTCGCGCCGCGGATCGGGTCGCCGACTTGGCCGTTCCTGACGCGATAGGCCTCGGTGCAGGAAAACACGAACTTGCCGTTGGTGATGTCCACCTGGCCGCCGCCGAAACCCACCGCATAGATCCCGTCCTCGAGCCCGGCGAGGATCGAGGCCGGGTCGTCCGGCCCTGCCAGCATGAAGGTATTGGTCATGCGCGGCATCGGCGCATGGGCATAGCTCTGCCGCCGGCCGTTGCCGGTCGGCGCCACCCCCATCAGCCGGGCGTTCTGGCGGTCCTGCATGTAGCCGACCAGAATCCCGTCCTCGATCAGCACGTTGCGGCCGGGCGCCGTGCCCTCGTCATCGACCGAGATCGAGCCGCGCCGGTCCGGGATGGTGCCGTCGTCCACCACGGTCACGCCCGGCGCCGCGACGCGCTGGCCCATCAGCCCGGCGAAGGCGGAATGGCCCTTGCGGTTGAAATCGCCTTCCAGCCCGTGGCCGACGGCCTCGTGCAGCAGGATGCCGGGCCAGCCGGGGCCCAGCACCACATCCATCACCCCGGCAGGCGCGGGGACCGAGCGCAGGTTGACCAGCGCGATGCGCAGCGCCTCGCGCGCCAGCCCCTGCCAGTGCTCGGGCGCGATCAGCCCTTCCAGCGCGACGCGGCCGCCGCCGCCGGCGGTTCCCGATTCGCGGCGGGCGTTGGATTCCACGATCACCGAGACGTTCAGCCGCGCCATCGGCCGGATGTCGGTGGCAAGCCCGTCCTCGGGGCGCAGGATCGCCACCTCCTGCACCGAGGTGGCGATGCTGGCCGAGACCTGCACCACCCGCGGGTCGAGCCCGCGCGCAAAGGCGTCGATTTCCCGCAGCAGCGCCACGCGGGCGGCGAAGGGCACGGCCTCGGCCGGATCGATGGCGGCATAGAGCGGCCGGATCTCGCCCTCCGGGGGCAGGGCCAGCGTGCCGCCGCCGCCGCCCACCGCAAGGCGCACGGTCTCGGCGGCCGTCTTCAGCGACGCCTCGTCGATCTCGGTCGAATGGGCGTAGCCGGTGACCTCGCCGCGCACGGCGCGCAGGCCGAAGCCCTGCTCGGCATCGTAGCTGGCGGTGCGCAGGCGGCCGTCGTCATAGACCAGCGCCTCGGATCGCGAGCGTTCCAGGAACAGCTCGCCGTCGTCGGCCCCGGACAGGGCGTCGCGCAGGATGCGCAGCGCGCGGTCCTGGTCGAGATGCGTGCGGAAGGGCGAAAACGAAGTGTCTGTCATGGAACCTGTCCTTGCCTTCCTGCCTCGCCTAGGGGTTTTTTGGTCGGAAGTCGATAGGTATGGCTTGCCCGCCGGGGTAAGATATGGTTCTGGTGCAGCACCGATGCCGGCCGGGCCGCAAGACCATGGCCTGCCGGCGGCACTGTAGGCAACGGGATGGGAAGATGGCGATTGCGACGATGCGCCGCGGATTTGCGGCGGTGACGGGCCTTGGACTTGCGACGATGACGGCCGTTCCGGCCATGGCGCAGGACGTGCTGGGCGACCTGCCCGTGATCGGCAAGCCGGTGAACGGCGGCATGGGCTTCCAGCCGGCATCCAGCCCGCTGGCGCATGACCAGCAATGGCTGGATCATTTCGTGCTCTACATCATCACCGCCGTGACGATCTTCGTCTGCCTTCTGCTGCTGATCTGCATCGTCCGCTACAACCGCCGGGCGAATCCGGTGCCGGCGCGCTTCACCCACAACACCCCCATCGAGGTGATCTGGACCCTGGTTCCGGTGCTGATCCTGGTGGCCATCGGCGCCTTCTCGCTGCCGATCCTGTTCCGCAGCCAGGAAATGCCCAACGACCCGGACCTGGTGATCAAGGCCATCGGCCACCAGTGGTACTGGTCCTATGAATATCCCAATGACGGCGTGGCCTTCGACGCGCTGATGCTAGAGAAGGACGCGCTGGCCGATGCCGGTTACTCCGAGGACGAATACCTGCTGGCCACCGACAACCCGGTCGTGGTGCCGGTCGGCAAGAAGGTGCTGGTCCAGGTGACCGCGACCGACGTGATCCACGCCTGGACCGTCCCGGCTTTCGCCGTCAAGCAGGACGCCGTGCCGGGCCGCATCGCGCAGCTGTGGTTCTCGGTCGATGAGGAAGGCGTCTATTTCGGCCAGTGCTCGGAACTTTGCGGCATCAACCACGCCTATATGCCCATCGTGGTCAAGGCCGTCAGCCAGGAGAAATACGACGCCTGGCTGGCCGGCGCGAAGGAAGAATTCGCCGCCGACGCCTCGGATTACCTGCCGGCCAAGCCCGTCCAGCTGGCTTCGGCGGAGTAAGGTCGGGCCGTGGCCGATATCAACGCATATGAGGGGCCCGCAGAGGCGGGCTTCGGCGACTATGTCGCGCTGCTGAAGCCGCGGGTCATGTCCCTGGTGGTGTTCACGGCCTTCGTCGGGCTGTGGATCGCCCCGCAGCCGGTCAACCCCTTCGTCGCCTTCTGCGCGGTGCTGTTCATCGCGCTGGGGGGCGGCGCTTCGGGCGCCCTCAACATGTGGTATGACGCCGATATCGACGCGGTGATGAAGCGGACCGCGGGCCGTCCCGTGCCTTCGGGCCGCGTCGCCCCGCAGGAGGCGCTGGCGGTCGGCATCGCCCTGTCCGGTCTGTCGGTGATGATGCTGGGGCTGGCGGCGAACTGGTTCGCGGCCGGGTTCCTGGCCTTCACCATCTTCTTCTATGCCGTGGTCTATACGATCTGGCTGAAGCGCTCGACGCCGCAGAACATCGTCATCGGCGGCGCGGCCGGGGCCTTCCCGCCGATGATCGGCTGGGCCTGCGCCACCGGCGGCATCAGCCTGGAATCGCTTCTGATGTTCGCGCTGATCTTCTTCTGGACGCCGCCGCATTTCTGGGCCCTGGCGCTGTTCATGAAGGAGGATTACTCCAAGGCCGGCGTGCCGATGCTGACCGTGACCCACGGCCGCAAGGTGACGCGCCGCCACATCTTCGCCTATACGCTGGTGCTGGCGCCCTTCGCGATCTGGCTGGGCTTCACCTCGGTCGGCGGGCCGCTCTACCTGGCGGTCTCGGTGGTGCTGAACGCGCTGTTCATCGCCGGCGGCTGGTGCATCCTGCGCCGCAGCGAGGACGAGGCCCGGGCCGATGGCTACAAGGTCGAGAAGCGCTATTTCCGCCTGTCGCTTTATTACACCTTCCTGCATTTCCTGGTGCTGCTGATCCAGCATTGGGTGGGGGGATGGTGATGCTGCCCCAGGTCGAACACGAATTGCACAAGCGCCGGCGCAGCCGCAACATCGGCCTTCTGGTCGTGCTGCTGGCCTTCGTGGCGCTGGTCTTCGGGCTCTCGGTGGTCAAGATCACCCAGGGCGACATGATGCAGGGCTACGACCACCGCCCGCGCGCCTCGATGCTGCCCGAGGATCCGAACCCGCCGGCGCGCAACCCCGCGCCCGTCGCGGCGCCGGGCGTCCCGGCCGCCGGGCAGGGCGCGCCGCAGGAGGCAGGCCAATGACCGACAAGCCAAGATCGAACGGTCGCACCGTGGCCATGCTGGCCGGCGTCGTGGTGCTGATGGGCGCGCTCAGCTGGGCGGCGGTGCCGTTCTATTCCTGGTTCTGCAAGGTGACCGGCTTCGGCGGCACCACCAACGTGGCCGAGGCGGCCTCGGACACCGTGCTGGACGAAAAGATCCGCGTGCGCTTCGACGCCAATGTCGATCCCAATCTCGGCTGGACCTTCCGTCCGATGCAGCGCGAGATCGAACTGAAGATCGGCGAGAACGCCATCGCCTTCTACGAGGCGATCAACAATACCGACGAGCCCGTCACCGGCACGGCGAGCTATAACGTGGCGCCGGATGCCGCAGGCTATTTCTTCAACAAGATCGAATGCTTCTGCTTTACCGAGCAGGTGCTGCAACCGGGTGAGCGGGTCGAGATGCCGGTCAGCTTCTTCGTCGATGCCGATCTGGTCAAAGACCGCGACGCGGGCCGCATCCGCGACATCACCCTGTCCTATACCTTCCACCGGACCGATCCGCCGGCGCCGAAACAGGCGGCGCTGGACCGGAAGACGGAACCGACCGTAAACTGAGCAACAAGAACCAGCAACAGCCGGGAATGCAGCCATGGCCCATGTAAAGAACCACGACTATCAGATTCTGCCGCCATCGATCTGGCCCTTCCTCGGCGCGGTCGGCGCCTTCGTGATGCTGACCGGGGCGGTCATGTGGATGAAGGGCGGCGCGCCCTGGCTGTTCCTGATCGGTCTGGTGGGCGTGCTCTATGTGATGTTCGGCTGGTGGGCGGACGTGGTGCGCGAGGGCGAGTCGGGCGAACATACCCCGGTCGTGCGCATCGGCCTGCAATACGGCTTCATCCTGTTCATCATGTCCGAGGTGATGTTCTTCGTCGCCTGGTTCTGGGCCTTCATCAAGAACGCCATGTATCCGATGGGGCCGGACAGCCCGATCAAGGACGGCGTTTGGCCGCCGGAAGGCATCGTCACCTTCGACCCCTGGCACCTGCCGCTGATCAACACGCTGATCCTGCTCTTGTCGGGCGTCGCCGTGACCTGGGCCCACCACGCCTTCGTGCACGAGGGCGACCGCAAGACCACGATCAACGGCCTGATCGTCGCGGTGATCCTGGGCATCTGCTTCACCGGCCTGCAGGCCTATGAATACAGCCACGCCGCCTTCGGCCTGGCCGACACGGTCTATGCCGGCACCTTCTACATGGCCACCGGCTTCCACGGCGCGCATGTCATCATCGGCACGATCTTCCTGTTCGTCTGCCTGATCCGCCTGCTGCGCGGCCAGATGACCCAGCAGCAGCATGTCGGCTTCGAGGCCGCCGCCTGGTACTGGCACTTCGTCGACGTGGTCTGGCTGTTCCTCTTCGTCGTGATCTATATCTGGGGCCGCTGATCCCGACTGACATTTCCACGGCGCGGGGCAGGAATTCCCGCGCCGTTTGCTTTGGAGGCCCGCCCATGCGCCGTTACCTGTTCCCGCTGATCGTCGGCGTGGCGGGCTGCGCCGTCCTGATCTCGCTCGGCCTCTGGCAGCTCAAGCGGCTGGACTGGAAGGAGGGCATGATCGCCCAGATCCAGAGCCGGATCGAGGGCCGGCCCGTGCCCCTGCCCGCGGCGGTGGACCCGTCGATGAAATACCTGCCGGTGCTGGTCTCGGGCCAGACCACGGGCGAGGAGATCGACGTGCTCTCCGGCACGCGCGAGTCGGGCGGGGGCTATCAGGTCGTCTCGGGCTTCGTCACCGATGACGGGCGCAAGATCCTGCTTGACCGCGGCTTCGTCGACCAGGACCACAAGCGCGACCCGCGCCCGCCCACGCGGCTGGAGGTGGCGGGCAACCTGCACTGGCCCGACGAGAAGGGCAACGCCACGCCCGCGCCCAACCTGGCCGAGAATGTCTGGTTCGCCCGCGACGTGCCCGCCATGGCCGCGCAGCTGGGGACCGAGCCGATCCTGGTGGTCGCGGCCGAGGTCCGCGGCGATGCGCAGGGCGTCGCGCCGATCCCGGTGGCGGTCGAGGGCATCCCGAACAATCACCTGAGCTATGCCGTGCAATGGTTCATGATCGCTGCGGTCTGGGCAGGGATGACAGTGGCGCTGATCTGGCGTATCAGGCAGCGGCAATTCTAGGGGGACGCGATGCGTTACGTTTCGACTCGGGGGCGGGCTCCGGTCCTGGACTTCGAACAGGCGATGATGACCGGGCTGGCGCGGGACGGCGGGCTGTATCTGCCCGAGGCGATCCCGATGTTCTCGGCCGAGGAGATCGCCCGCTTCGAGGGCCTGTCCTATGAGGAGGTCGCGCGCCGCGTCACTAGCCCCTTCGTCGGCGAAAGCTTCAGCGATGCCGAGCTGCGGGATGCCATCGCCCGCGCCTATCGCAGCTTCGACCACATCGCCCGCGCGCCGCTGGTCCAGCTTGCCCCCGGCCATCACCTGCTGGAGCTGTTCCACGGCCCCACGCTGGCCTTCAAGGACTTCGCCATGCAGCTGATCGGCCAGCTGTTCCAGCTGGCGCTGGCGCGCTCGGGGCAGCGGGTCACGATCCTGGGCGCGACCTCGGGCGATACCGGCTCGGCCGCCATCGAGGCGTTCAAGGGCCTGCCCAACGTGGACGTGTTCATCATGTATCCGCATGGCCGCGTCAGCGAGGTGCAGCGCCGGCAGATGTCCACGCCCGCCGAGGCCAATGTCCACGCGCTGGCCGTCGACGGCACCTTCGACGACTGCCAGGCGCGGCTGAAGGACCTGTTCAACGACCACGGCTTCCGCGACGCGGTCGGGCTTGCGGGCGTGAACTCGATCAACTGGGCGCGGGTGCTGGCGCAGATCGTCTATTACTTCACCGCCGCCGTCAGCCTGGGCGCGCCGGGCCGCGCGGTGGACTTCACCGTGCCGACCGGCAATTTCGGCGATGTCTTCGCCGGCTCCATCGCCAAGGCCATGGGCCTGCCCATCGGCCGGCTGGTCGTGGCCACCAACCAGAACGACATCCTGCACCGGGCGCTGACCGGCGGCGAATACCGGGTGGGCACCGTTGCACCCTCGATCAGCCCCTCGATGGACATCCAGGTCAGCTCGAACTTCGAGCGCGCGCTGTGGCTGGCCTACGGCCATGACGGCAATGCCGTGGCGGCGCTGATGGAGGAGCTGAAATCCGGCGGCTTCGCCATCAGCCAGGGCGCGCTGCAGGCGCTGCGCGAGACCTATGTCTCGGGCCGCGCCTCCGAGGAGGAAACCACCGCGATGATCGCCACCATCCGCGCGGAGACGGGCGAGGTGATCTGCCCGCATACCGCCGTCGCCGTGAAGGTGGCGCGCGAGCATCTGCGGCCGGGCGTGCCGATGATCTCGCTTTCGACCGCGCATCCGGCGAAATTCCCCGATGCGGTCGAGGCCGCCGTGGGCATCCGCCCGCCTCTGCCGCCGCATATGGCCGACCTTTTCGACCGCGACGAGCGCATCACCCGTATTGCAAACGACGCCGAGGCCATTAAATCGCTGATCCTTGAACGGAGAACAGCTTGAATCAGATCCGCATCAGCACCTTGCCCAACGGCCTGCGCGTCGTCAGCCGCGACATGCCCGGCCTGCATTCCGCCGCCATCGGCATCTGGGTCAATGCCGGCTGCCGCGACGAGCGCGCCGAGCAGAACGGCATCGCCCATTTCCTGGAGCATATGGCCTTCAAGGGCACCGCCCGGCGCAGCGCGCTGGAGATCGTCGAGTCGATCGAGAATGTCGGCGGCTATATCAACGCCTATACCTCGCGCGACGTGACCTCCTATTACGCGCGGGTGCTGGCGGGGGATGTCGAGCTGGCGCTGGATGTGATCTCGGACATCGTGATGAATCCGGTTTTCGACCAGCGCGAGATCGAGGTCGAGCGCGGCGTGATCCTGCAAGAGATCGGCCAGGCGCTGGACACGCCCGACGACGTGATCTTCGACTGGCTGCAAGAGGCGGCCTATCCCGACCAGCCCATGGGCCGCACCATCCTGGGCCCGGCCGAGCGGGTCAGCCGCTTCGAGCGCGCCGACCTGTCGGGCTTCATCACCGAGCATTACGGCCCCGAGCGCATGATCGTCGCCGCTGCCGGCGCGGTGGATCACGACCGCATCCTGCGCCAGGTCGAGGCGATCTTCGGCCATCTGCCGGCCCGCAAGCTGACCACGCGCGAGCCCGCCCGCTGGCAGGGCGCCGAGGCCCGCCGCGTCAAGGGGCTGGAGCAGGCGCATTTCGCGCTGGCCTTCGAGGGGCCGGGCTATCAGGCGCCGGATTTCTACGCCGCGCAGATCTGGACCTCGGCGGTGGGGGGCGGCATGTCCTCGCGCCTGTTCCAGAAGCTGCGCGAGGAAAAGGGCCTGTGCTATTCGATCTTCGCGCAAAGCGGCTTCCATGACGATACCGGCATGGTGACGATCTATGCCGGCACCTCGGGCGAGCAGATCGCCGACCTGGCGACGCTGACCGTGGACGAGCTGAAGCGGTCGGCCGAGGACATGACCGAGGCCGAGGTGGCCCGCGCGCGGGCGCAGCTCAAGGCCGGGCTGCTGATGGGGCTGGAAAGCCCGACCGGGCAGGCCGAGCGCATGGCGCGCTCGCTCTCGATCTGGGGCCGGGTGCCCGATCCCGCCGAGGTGGCCGAGCGCATCGACGCGGTCAGCGTCGCCGATATCCGCGCCCATGCCGAGCATCTGATCGCCCATGCCCGCCCGGCGCTGGCGCTTTACGGGCCGGTCGAGGGCGCGCCCTCGCGCGAGGTGCTGGCCGAAAGGCTTGCCGCCTGATGTTCTCGCGCCGCCGTCCGCCGCGCCTGGAAACCGAGCGGATGGTGCTGCGCCTGCCGGCGCATGCGGATTTCGGGGCATGGATGGCGCTGCGCATCGAAAGCCGCGCCTTCCTGACCCCGTGGGAGCCGGTCTGGGCGCCCGACCACCTGACCAAGCGCAGCTTCACCAACCGGGTCTATTGGGCGCAGCGCGCCAGCCGCAACGGCACGGCGCTGCCCTTGTTCCTGATCCGGCGCGACGGCACGCTTTTGGGCGCGATCACGCTGGACAATATCCGCCGCGGCCCGGCGCAATCGGCGACCATCGGCTATTGGATCGGCCAGCCCTTCGCCCGGCAGGGCTATATGCGCGAGGCCATCGGCACGCTGGTGCAGCACGCCTTCACCGGGATGGACCTGAGCCGCATCGAGGCCGCCTGCCTGCCCGAGAACACCCCCTCGCGCGGGGTGCTGGAACGTTCCGGCTTCAAGTATGAAGGCGTGGCGCAAAGCTATCTGCAGATCAACGGCCGCTGGCGCAATCATGTGCTTTACGCCAACCTGCGCCACGACCGGCGCGGCAAGACCGAGGTGCGCTGATGCTCAATCCCGCCGACGAAACGCTGGCCGCGCGCCTGCCCGAAGGCGTGCTGCGCGAGGTGACGCCCGCCTATCTGGAGGAGCCGCGCGGCCGCTATCTGGGCCGGGCCGGGCTGGTCGCCGCGCCGCGCAGCACGGATGAGGTCGCCGCCGTGGTCCGTGCCTGCGCCGAGGCCCGCGTCGCCATCGTCCCGCGCGGCGGCGGCACCGGCCTGGTCTCGGGGCAGGTCATGCCGGATGGCCCGGCGCCGTTGATCCTGTCGCTGGAGCGGATGACCGCGCTGCGCGGCATCTGGCCCGAAGAGAATGTGCTGGTGGCCGAGGCCGGCATGACCCTGCAGGCCGTGCGCGACGCGGCGGAAGCGGCGGGCCGGCTGTTCCCGCTGTCGCTGGCCAGCCAGGGCACCGCGGCCATCGGCGGCTGCCTTGCAACCAATGCCGGCGGGGTCACCGCGCTGCGCTATGGCACGGCGCGGGCGCTGTGCCTGGGGATCGAGGCGGTGCTACCCGACGGGTCCATCGTCCACGACCTGAAGCGGCTGCGCAAGGACAATACCGGCTACGACCTGCGCGACCTCTTGATCGGCGCCGAGGGCACGCTGGGCATCGTCACCGCCGCCAGCCTCAAGCTGGTGGTGCCGCCGCCGGGGATCGGCACCGCCATGCTGCAGGTGCCCTCGCCCGAGGCGGCGCTGACGCTCTTGTCGCTGGCCGAGGGGCGCATGGCCGGCGGCGTCACCGCCTTCGAGCTGATCGGCGGCCAGGGGCTGGCCTTCCTGGCCGAGGTTCTGCCCGAGATCCGCCAGCCGCTGCCCGGCGCCGAATGGTCGGTGCTCATCGAGGTCGGCCTGCCCGAGGGGCTGGCCCCCGAGGCGGCGCTGGAAGGGCTGCTGATCGACGCCATGGAGCGCGGCCTGGTCTCCGACGGGGTGATCGCGCAATCGGGGGCGCAGGCGGCCGGTTTCTGGCACCTGCGCGAACATATCCCCGAGGCGAACCGCCGCATCGGCGCCGTCGCCAGCCACGACATCAGCCTGCCGCTGTCGGAAATCGCCGGCTTCATCCGCGACGCCGGCGCGCGGCTTGCGGGCGAGGGGCTGCGCATCAACTGCTTCGGGCATCTGGGCGACGGCAACCTGCACTACAACCTGTTCCCGGCGCCGGGTCGCAATCGCGCGGATTACGACGACCGGCGCAAGGCGCTGTCGCTTCTGGTGCATCAGTTGGTGGTGGATCGCGGCGGCTCCTTCTCGGCCGAGCACGGGGTCGGGCGGCTGAAGGTCGGCGACCTGGAACGCTGGGGCGATCCGGCGCGGCTGGCGGCCATGCGGGCGATCAAGGCCACGCTGGACCCGCTGGGCATCATGAATCCGGGCGCGGTGCTTTCAGCAGCGGCGTAAGCCGCGCCCGAAGGTGGTCCAGATAGGCCGAAAGCCGCGGCGGCATGAAGGGCTGCGGCAGGTAGAGCGCCTGGATGTCCAGCTGCGGCCGCAGGAAATCCGGCAGCAGCCGCTGCAGCCGGCCCTGGGCCACGTCCTGCGCCACGACGAAGCTGGGGATCAGCGCCACGCCCTCGCCCTCCAGCACCAGTTTCCGCACCGCCTGGGCGCTGTTCACGGTGATGCGGCCGGGCAGGGGGATGCTGACCGCCTTGCCCTCGATCAGGAAGATCGCCCGACCGGGATTCTGCGTATTGCTGTCGCGGATGTTCACATGCTCGCGCAGGTCCTCGGGTCGGGCGGGGCGCGGATGCCTGTCCAGATAGGCGGGGCTCGCCACCGCCCAGGCCTCGGCCTGGCCGATGCGGCGGGCGATCAGGCTGGAATCGGCCAGCTGGCCGATGCGCAGCGCCAGGTCGAAGCCCTCGGCCGCCAGATCGACATAGCGGTCGGTCAGGTTCAGGTCGATCTCGATCCCAGGATGGCCGGCGGTGAAGTCGCGGGTCAGGGTGGTGGCGAACATCTCGCCGAAGGCCACCGGGGCGCTGATGCGCAGCCGTCCGGTCAGCATCCCCTCCTCGGCATGGGCCTGCGCGTCCAGTTCCTCGACCGCCGCCAGCACCCGGCGGGCCGCCGCAAGGTAACGCTCGCCCGCCGGGGTCAGCGACAGGGCGCGGGTGGTGCGGTTCAGAAGCGTGACGCCCTGCTGCCCTTCCAGCGCCGCGACATATTTGCTGACCAGCTTGTTCGAGATCCCCAGCCGCTCGCCCGCCCGGGTGAACGAGCCGGCATCGACCACGGCAACAAAGGCGCGGATGCCGTCGATCCTGTCCATTCCATCCCCGTATCGGCGACAATATTTCCATGAATATGGCAATTTTCGCGACAATCGCCAAGGGCTATCTGTCGGGAAACGGACATGCGAACAGTTGCAAGGAAACACATCATGACCGACCTTAGCCAAAGCGCCCCGGCCCTGGCCGAGCGCAATGCCGATATCGCCGCCTTCATCCTGCGGGTCTCGACCGGGATCTGGTTCCTGGTCCACGGGCTGATCAAGCTGCTGGTCTTCACGCCTTCCGGAACCGCCGGCTATTTCCAGTCCATCGGCCTGCCGGGCATGCTTGGCCCGCTGACCATGCTGGCCGAGATCCTGGGCGGGCTGGCGCTGATCGCCGGCATCTTCACCCGCCAGGTCGCGCTGGCCCTGGCCGCCGTGCTGCTGGGCGCGGCCTGGTTCGGCCATGGCGGCGCGGGCTTCACCTTCAGCAATCCGGGCGGCGGCTGGGAATATCCGGTGCTCTGGGCCGTGACCATGGTGGTGCTGGCGCTGCTGGGCGACGGGGCCTGGTCGCTGGGCCGGCGTCGCTGAGCCCTGCGCGAAACGATCTTGCCAGGGCCGGCCTTCGGGCCGGCCTTTCCTTGCGTGCATGGCTGGGTTGATTTGTCACTGCTGCGCAGAGGCCCTAATCATCCCGCCCAGATCAGGGAGGCTGCCATGACCGAGGATCACCTTCACCGCATCCGCCACAAGGCCCTGCGCGAGCGCGTGGTCAGCGCCGAAGAGGCCGCAAGCCTGATCCGCGACGGCATGGTGCTGGGCATGTCGGGCTTTACCCGCGCCGGCGAGGCCAAGGCGGTGCCCCTGGCGCTGGCCGAACGCGCCAGGCGCGAGCCGCTGAAGGTGACACTGATGACCGGGGCCTCGCTTGGCAACGACCTCGACAAGACCATGGCCGAGGCGCATCTCTTGTCGCGCCGCATCCCCTTCATGTCCGACCCGGCGCTGCGCCGTGCGATCAACGCCGGCGAGGTGATGTATATCGACCAGCACCTCTCCGAGACGGTCGAGCAGTTGCGCACCTGCCAGCTGCCGCCGGTGGACATCGCCATCGTCGAGGCGGTGGCGATCACCGAGACCGGCGGCATCGTCCCCACCACCTCGGTCGGCAATTCGGCAAGCTTCGCGCTGCTGGCCGAGAAGGTGATCGTCGAGATCAACCTGAGCCAGCCCGAGGCGCTGGAGGGGCTGCACGACATCTATATCCCCACCTATCGCCCCACCCGCACGCCGATCCCGGTGGTGACGCCGGAAAGCCGGGTCGGCTTTCCCTTCATCCCGGTGCCGCCCGAGCGCATCGCGGCCATCGTCGTCTCGACCAAGCTCGACTCCTCCTCGACGGTGCTGGATCCGGACGAGGAGACCCGCGCCATCGCCGGCCACCTGACCGAATTCCTGAAACACGAGGTGGCGCAGTCCCGGATGCCGGGCCACCTGCACCCGCTGCAGGCCGGCATCGGCACCATCGCCAACGCGGTGCTGCACGGGTTCATCGACAGCCCGTTCCACGACCTGACAATGTATTCCGAAGTCCTGCAGGATTCGACCTTCGACCTGATGGATGCGGGCAAGATGGTCTTTGCCTCGGGTTCCTCGATCACGCTCTCGGCGCCGAAATACCGCGAGGTGATGGCGCGGTTCCACGAGTTCAAGCCGCGGCTGGTGCTGCGTCCGCAGGAGATCTCGAACCACCCCGAGGTGGTGCGGCGGCTGGGGCTGATCTGCATCAACACGGCGCTGGAATTCGACCTTTACGGCAACGTGAACTCGACCCATGTCATGGGCACGCAGATGATGAACGGCATCGGCGGTTCGGGGGATTTCGCGAGGAACGCCTATCTGTCGGTTTTCGTGACGAAATCCATGGCCAAGGCCGGGGCCATCTCCTCGGTCGTGCCGATGGTCAGCCATGTCGACCATACCGAGCATGACGTGGACATCCTGGTCACCGAGCAGGGGCTGGCCGACCTGCGCGGCCTTGCGCCGCGCGAGCGGGCGCGGGTGGTCCTGCAGAACTGCGTGGCCCCGGAATGGCGCGATGCGCTGGCGGATTACCACGACCGGGCGCTGGTGCGGGGCGGGCATACGCCGCATCTGATCGAGGAGGCGCTGTCCTGGCACGACCGGCTGCGCCGCACCGGCAGCATGAGACCGGAATGAGGAAACGCCCCGCGGCATCGGCGGGGCGTTTCCTTGTGGCGCGGGGGATGGGGGCTCTGCCCCCGTCGCGTGCCGCGACTCCCCCGGGGTATTTGGGAAACCGAGAAGGTCACCAGGCCGGGATGACGGCGCCCTGGTATTTCTCCTCGATGAACTGCTTCACCGCCGGGTCGTGATAGGCCTCGACCAGTTGCTTGGCCCAGGGGGCGTCCTCGTCGCCCTGGCGCACCACGATGATGTTGGCATAGGGGCTGTCGGCCTTTTCCATGGCGATGGCGTCCTCGTTCGGGTTGAGGCCGGCATCCAGCGCATAGTTGGTGTTGATCACGGCGATGTCGGCATCGGCCAGCGCGCGCGGCAGCTGCGCGGCCTCGAGTTCGAGGAAGCGCAGGTTCTTGGGATTCCCGGTCACGTCCAGCGGCGAGGGGGTGAGGCCGGTGCCGTCGGCCAGCGTGATCACGCCCTTGTCCTGCAGGATCAGCAGCGCGCGACCGCCATTGGTCGGGTCGTTCGGAATCGCGACCTTGGCGCCTTCGGGCAGCTCGTCCAGCGATTTCAGCTTTTGCGAATAGACCCCCATTGGCGTGGTGATGGTCTTGGCGATGCTGACCAGCGCGAAGCCGCGGTCCTTGATCTGGTTGTCCAGATAGGGCTGGTGCTGGAAGCTGTTGGCCTGCAGGTCGCCATCGGCCAGCACCTGGTTCGGCACCACGTAATCGGTGAATTCGACGATGTCGATGGTCAGGCCCTTGTCCTTGGCGACCTTGGCGACCTCTTCCATGATCTCGCCATGTTCGCCTGGCGAGACGCCGACCTTGATCTCCTCGGCCGCGGCCATGCCGGCGGCGAGGGCGAGTGCCGAGGTCAGGGCGGCAAGGCTGAATTTGCGCATGGGATGTCCTTTCCGGTTATCGGCCCCGGTTGCGGGGCGCGCGCTTGTCGAAACGGGCGGCGATCCATTCGCCGGCCGATTGCACCAGTTGCACCAGCACGATCAGGATCACGACCACGGCCAGCATCACCTCGGGCATGAAGCGCTGGTAGCCGTAGCGGATGCCGAGATCGCCCAGGCCCTCGCCGCCGACCGCGCCGACCATGGCGGAATAGCCGATCAGGCTGACCACGGCGAGCGTCAGGCCCAGGATGATGCCGGGCATCGCCTCGGAGATCAGCACCTTGCGCACGATCTGCATGGGCGTCGCCCCCATGGCGCGGGCGGCTTCGATCAGGCCGGCATCGACCTCGCGGATGGCGGTCTCGATGAGGCGGGCGATGAAGGGGGCGGCCGCAATGGTCAGCGGCACGATGGCCGCGGTGGTGCCGATCGAGGTGCCGGCGATCAGCCGCGTGAAGGGGATGATCGCCACCACCAGGATGATGAAGGGCGTCGAGCGCGCCGCGTTCACGACCAGCCCCAGCACGGTGTTCAGCCAGGGCGCCGAGAGCAGCTCGCCCCGGCGCGATGTGGCCAGGAACACGCCCAGCGGTCCGCCGATCAGCGTGCCGAGCAGCGTGGACATGGCGACCATGTAGAGCGTCTGCAGCGTCGCCTGCCAGAGGATCGGGATCAGGTTAGCCGACATAGCCAAGCACCTCGGTCAGAAGCCCGTGTTCTTCCAGGAAGCGGCGCGATTCCTCCAGCCGCTGGGCGGGCAGGGCGACGATCAGGCTGCCGAAGGGCCGGGTGCCGATCTCTTCGATGGCGCCGGCCAGGATGTTGACACTGACCCCGCGTTCCGAGGTCAGCCGCGCCAGCATCGGGTCGGTCGCATGGCTGCCGATGAAGGTGACCTGCACCACCGCCTCGGCCTCGGGGCCCTGCGGCGCGTCCCGCATCTGGCCGGCGACGAATTGCGGCACCGCGACGCCGGTCACGCCGGTCAGGAACGAGCGCGTGGTGGGATGGGCGGGTTTCGAGAACACCGCGTAGGTCTCGCCCGCCTCGACGATGCGGCCGCCCTCGATCACCGCGACATGGCTGCAGATGTCGCGCACCACCGCCATCTCATGGGTGATGAGCAGGATGGTCAGGCCAAGCTCGCGGTTGATGCGCTGCAGAAGCTCCAGCACCTGCCGGGTGGTGTCAGGGTCGAGGGCCGAGGTCGCCTCGTCCGACAGCAGCACGCGCGGCCCGGTGGCCAAGGCCCGGGCGATACCGACGCGCTGCTTCTGCCCGCCGGAAAGCTCGGCCGGATAGCGCCCGGCCTGCGCGGTCAGGCCGACGCGCTCGATCAGCTCCGTGACACGGGGCGCGATCTTTGCGCGGTCCTCTCCGGCGATCTCCAGCGGCAGGGCGATGTTCTCGGCCACGGTGCGGCTGGCCAGCAGGTTGAAATGCTGGAAGATCATCCCGACCTCGCGGCGGATGCGGCGCAGGCTCGCATCCGAGGCGGCGCCCACGTCGCGCTCGTTCACGATCACCTTGCCGGCGCTGGGGCGCTCCAGCCCGTTCACCATGCGCAGCAGCGTCGACTTGCCGGCGCCGGATCGGCCGATGATGCCGGTGATCGCGCCCTGCGGCACGTCCAGCCAGATGTCGTGCAGCGCCACCACGTCGCTGCCGCCCTTTTGCGGATAGCGGCGCGTCACGCCCTGGAATGAGATTGCCGGCCCTGTCATCGCCCCTGCCTTGAATGTCAGGCGAGACCTATGCCTGCCGGGCCGGGCTTGGCAAGGGGCAGGCGTTCGCCAAAACGACAATGCCATCCCAAACCGGGCCGGCCGGATGGAATGGCGTTCTTTTCGCCGGCGTTACGCTGCGGAAAGCGCGGCGATGATCGGGCCGAAATCGGCCGCCTTGAGGCTGGCGCCGCCGACCAGCGCGCCGTTCACATGCGGGATGGCGAAGATCTCGGCCGCATTGCCGGGCTTGACCGAGCCGCCATAGAGCAGGGCGAAGTCGGCCCCGTCGGCGAAACGCGCCGAGAGGCGCTCGCGCATCAGGGCATGCACCTCGGCGATCTGCTCGGAGGTGGGCGTGCGGCCGGTGCCGATGGCCCAGACCGGCTCATAGGCGATCACCGTGTTGGCGGCCGTGGCGCCATCCGGGACCGAGCCGGCCAGCTGTGCCGCGATCACCGCGAGCGTCTCGCCGGCATCGCGCTGCGCCTCGGTTTCGCCGACGCAGATTACCGCAACCAGGCCCGCCTGATGCGCGGCGACGGATTTGGCGGCGACTTGGGCGTCGGTTTCGGCATGATCGGTGCGGCGCTCGGAATGGCCGAGGATGACGTGGCTGGCGCCGGCGTCCCTGAGCTGCGCGGCAGCGATGTCGCCGGTATGGGCGCCCGAGGCGTTCGCATGGCAGTCCTGGCCGCCGGTGGCGATGCCCTTGGCTGCCATGGCATGGATCAGCGTGGCGGGCGGGCAGACCAGCAGGTCGCAGCCGGGCGCCGGGTGTTCGGCCAGCAGCCGGTCGATTTCGGCCAGCGAGGCCAGGATTCCGTTCATCTTCCAGTTGCCGGCGGCGAGTTTGCGCGGGGCCATCAGCCTCTCCCTCTCTCTTGGTCTGACAGGGGATTAGGCCGGGGTTTTCCCGCGATCAAGACGGGCAGGGCGATGTGGGCGCTAACGCGCCGGAAAAACCCTCAGGTCTTGGCGCGCGACCCTTCGAGCGCCGCGAAGCTGACCGATTCGCCGCAGCCGCAGCTGTCGGTGACGTTCGGGTTACGGAACCTGAAGCCGGATTCCAGCAGGCCGGTTTCATAGTCGATCTCGGTCCCGAACAGGAACATCTGCGCGGTGGGGGCGATCAGCACCCGCGCTTCGCCCTGTTCGACCACCTCGTCGCCGGGCGAGGCGGTCTCGGCCAGCTCCATGGTGTATTCCATGCCGGCGCAGCCGCCCTTCTTCAGGCCGATGCGCAGGCCGCTGGCGGATTTCTGGGCCATCAGCCGGGCGATCTGCCGCTCGGCCGCCTGGGTGATGGTCACGGGGGATTTGCCGGGGATCGAAAACATCTCGGGCCTTTTCTGTTCGCTGTCTCTCATTTAGGAGCAACGGGGCCGCCGCTCAAGGGGTGCTTGACACCGGGCGCGGGACGGCTATAAGCGCCGCTTCATTGGTGTTGGTGGACCCCGCAAGGGGAATCCTGTCGGGCATTACGCCAAAGGACAACGCCCTTCGAGAACATAACATAAAGAAGGAGATCAGCGATGACCAAACGCACCGCTGCCAAGTACAAGATCGACCGCCGCATGGGCGAGAACATCTGGGGCCGCGCCAAGTCGCCGCTCAACCGCCGCGAATACGGCCCCGGCCAGCACGGCCAGCGCCGCAAGGGCAAGCTGTCGGATTTCGGCACCCAGCTGCGCGCCAAGCAAAAGCTGAAGGGCTATTACGGCGACCTGACCGAGAAGCAGTTCCGCCGCATCTATGCGGAAGCCGAGCGCGTCAAGGGCGACACCGGCGAGAACCTGATCGGCCTGCTGGAGCGCCGCCTGGACGCGGTGATCTATCGCGCCAAGTTCGTGCCGACCATCTTCGCCGCCCGCCAGTTCGTGAACCACGGCCATGTCGAGGTGAACGGCAAGCGCGTGAACATCGCCTCCTATCGCGTGAAAGAGGGCGACGTCGTCTCGATCCGCGAGCGGTCGCGCCAGCTGGCCATCGTGCTGGAATCGGTCGGCCTGGCCGAGCGCGACGTGCCAGACTACCTGGAAGTGGACCACAACAAGATGACCGCGAGTTTCGTGCGCACCCCGGCCCTGGGCGACGTGCCCTATGCCGTGCAGATGGAGCCGAACCTGGTCGTCGAATTCTACGCGAAGAACTGATCCTTTCGGGTCAGACGGGTGCAGGGCCGTCCCTTCGGGGGCGGCCTTTTCCTTTGCGGCGCGGCCGCAGGGGTATTTGGAAAACAGAGAAGGCGGGGCCGTGCCCCCAAGGCCACAACCGGGGCCGGTAACGATCCTGTGGATTGCAGCGCCTGCCTGCGGTCTGGAATGAGAGCTCTACGGGCAAATCTCGGAGGATGCGATGCGGCTTGTGGCGGTTTTGATGGTGGTGCTGGCGCTGCCCGTTGCGGCGCAGGAGAAGCCCGCCAGGGACGAGCGGCTCTGGACCTGCGAGACCTCCATCGCCGGCGAAAAGACCGAGATCAACTATGTCCGCGATGCCGAATTCCGCGAGAATGTCGGGCGGCTCGAGAAGAACTTTTCGGGCTGGGGACGAATCTCGTGCCCCGGCTATGTCACCCTGCGCGAGATCCTGCGGCGCAACGCCATGGGTGATGATGGCAGCTATTGCCTGCTCTGGGACAAGCAGAACGACACCTATATCGGCGCGCAGAAAGGCCCGCGCAAGGGCAACGCCCTGTGCCGCAAGACCTTCTGCGAGCGGGTGAATTCGGCGCGGCAGGCGACCTTCCGCAATGCCAACGCGCTGGCGGTGGCGGGCTACGACGCGGTGACGCAGCGGCCCGGCGCCGCGATCCTGGCGGCGGGCTCGGGCCAGATGGTCGGCACGCTGGAGGCAGCGGGGGCAGCGGCCATGGGCATGGCGGCCTCGCCTGTGGCGGTCGGCTCGCTGGTCATCGGCTCGGCCGCCGTGGGCGGCACCATGTGGTATTGCGCCGAGGAATAGTGCCGCGCAGCCATGCTCGCTGCCCCGTGGCGCTTCACCGTTTTCCAAATACTCCCGCAGCGGCCCCACAAGCGAAAAGGCCGCCCCCGAAGGGACGGCCCGCGACACTTGCCCCGTGATGCGGATCAGGCCTTGGCCAGGTTGCGCAGCACGTAATGCAGCACGCCGCCGTTTTCGAGATATTCGATCTCGACCTCGGTATCGACCCGGGCCTTGAGCTGGATCACCTTCTCGCTGCCATCGGCATAGCGGATGGTGCAGGCGACCTGCGACAGCGGCTTGAACTCGCCCGCCAGCCCGTCGATCGAGATCACCTCGTCGCCCTTGAGCCCCAGGGTCTTGCGGTTCTCGCCGCCCGTGAACTCGAAGGGGATCACGCCCATGCCGACCAGGTTCGAGCGGTGGATGCGCTCGAAGCTCTCGGCGATGACCGCCTTGACGCCCAGCAGGTTGGTGCCCTTGGCCGCCCAGTCGCGCGACGAGCCGGCGCCGTATTCGACGCCGCCGAAGATGACCAGCGGGGTGCCCTGCGCCTGATAGGCCATCGAGGCGTCGAAGATCGAGGTCTGCTGCCCGTCCGGGCCCAGGGTATAGCCGCCCTCGACCCCGTCCAGCATCTCGTTGCGGATGCGGATATTGGCGAAGGTGCCGCGCATCATCACTTCGTGGTTGCCGCGGCGCGAGCCGTAGCTGTTGAAGTCCTTGGGCGCGACCTGCCGCTCGGTCAGGTATTTGCCGGCCGGGGTGGTCGGCTTGAACGAGCCGGCGGGCGAGATGTGGTCGGTGGTGATCATGTCGCCCAGGATCGCCAGGATGCGGGCGCCCTGGATATCGTCGATCTGGCCCGGCTCCTTGGACATGCCGCGGAAATAGGGCGGGTTCTGGATATAGGTCGAGGTCGGCGGCCAGTCATAGGTCTCGCTGTCGGTGACCTCGACCGCCTGCCAGCGCTCGTCGCCCTTGAACACGTCGGCATATTTCTTCTGGAACGCCTCGCGGGTGACGGTGGCCTCGACCAGTTCCGCGACTTCCTGCGCGGTCGGCCAGATGTCCTTCAGGTAGACGTCCTTGCCCTCGGGCGTCTGGCCGATCGGGTCCTTGGTCAGGTTGATGTTCACGTCGCCGGCAATGGCATAGGCCACGACCAGCGGCGGCGAGGCCAGGTAGTTGGCACGCACGTCGGGCGAGATGCGGCCCTCGAAGTTGCGGTTGCCCGACAGCACGGCGGTCGCGACCAGGTCGTTGTCATGGATCGCCTTGGAGATTGCCGCATCGCCCAAGGGCCCCGAATTGCCGATGCAGGTGGTGCAGCCATAGCCGACCAGGTTGAAGCCGAGCGCGTCCAGATCCTCCTGCAGACCCGCCGCCTCCAGGTATTCGCCCACCACCTGCGAGCCGGGCGCGAGCGAGGTCTTGACCCAGGGCTTGCGGGTCAGGCCGAGCGCGCGGGCCTTGCGCGCCACCAGGCCGGCGCCGATCATCACATAGGGGTTCGAGGTGTTGGTGCAGGAGGTGATCGCCGCGATCACCACCGAACCGTCGCGGATGGTGTAGTCCTTGCCCTCGACCGCCACGGTCTTGCGCACGTCGGTGCCCGAGGCTGCGACCACGCCGCCGCCTTCCTCGACCATCTCTTCGGCCGCGGCCGACATGTCCACGCCGCGGTATTCGGCCACGGTCTTGTAGAAGGCCCGGGCCGCGAGGTTCAGCGGCGTGTAGTCCTGCGGGCGCTTCGGACCCGAGATCGCCGGGACGATGTCGCTCATGTCCAGATGCAGCGTGTCGGTATAGATCGGCTCGTAATCCGCGCCGCGCCAGAAGCCGTTCTGCTTGGCATAGGCCTCGACCAGGGCGATGCGCTCCTCGTCGCGGCCGGTGTTGCGCAGGTAGCGCAGCGTCTCGTTGTCGATGGGGAAGAAGCCGCAGGTGGCGCCGTATTCGGGGGCCATGTTGGCGATGGTGGCGCGGTCCGCCAGCGGCAGGTGGTCCAGCCCCTCGCCGTAGAATTCGACGAACTTGCCGACCACGCCCTTCTTGCGCAGCATCTGCACGACCTTCAGCACCAGGTCGGTCGCCGTGGTGCCCTCCATCATCCTGCCGGTCAGCTTGAAGCCCACGACCTCGGGGATCAGCATCGACACCGGCTGGCCCAGCATCGCCGCCTCGGCCTCGATGCCGCCGACGCCCCAGCCCAGCACGGCCAGGCCGTTGACCATGGTGGTGTGGCTGTCGGTGCCGACCAGCGTGTCGGGATAGGCGACGGTCTCGCCCGCCTGGTCGGTATCGGTCCAGACGGTCTGGGCCAGGTATTCCAGGTTCACCTGATGGCAGATGCCGGTGCCGGGCGGCACCACGCGGAAGTTGTTGAACGCGTTCTGGCCCCATTTCAGGAAGGTGTAGCGTTCCAGGTTCCGTTCATATTCCAGTTCGACATTGCGCTGGAAGGCGCGGGGATTGCCGAAATCGTCGATCATCACCGAATGGTCGATGACCAGATCCACCGGGTTCAGCGGGTTGATCTTTTGCGCGTCGCCGCCAAGCGCCTTGATGCCGTCGCGCATCGCCGCCAGGTCCACCACCGCCGGGACGCCGGTAAAGTCCTGCATCAGCACCCGGGCCGGGCGATAGGCGATCTCGCGCGGGTTCTGACCGCCTTGCCGCGCCCATTCGGCGAAGGCCCTGATGTCCTCCACGCTGACCGTGCGGCCGCCGTCCTCGAAGCGCAGCAGGTTCTCCAGCACCACCTTCAGCGAGGCCGGCAGCTTCGAGAAATCGCCCAGGCCGGCCTGGGTCGCGGCGTCGATCGAGTAATAGGCATAGCTCTGAGAGCCCACCTGAAGCTGGCGGCGCGTCTTTGCGGTGTCTGTTCCGGTTTCGATGGGCATGACTCGGCTCCCTATCCTTGCAAAAAGGTGGCTGAATGGCGGTTCCGCCTGTCATTTGCCCCTTTTCGGCATGGGGATCAAGGGGGCGGGACAAGGTTTGTATGCAATTGTATGCCAAAATTTCGCTGCACTTGCAAGATGTGGGTTTTGCATCACGGTCACACGGCGGGAACGGCGCGCTAACAAAGCATTGATTTGTCGTTCCTGTGCCGGGCGGTTTACCTGATGCGGATCGGAAGGCCGGGAAAACGGACAAAATGGCGGCAGCGCGCATCGAGATGACGGACCGGGGACAGGACAGACGGGCGATATCCTGGCCGGGCCTGGCCTGCGCGGCCTGGATGCTGCTGGCCGGACTGGCGGCGCCGGCATGGGCGCAGGACGCCCCGGCCGGTCCGGCGCCGGCGCCTGCGGCCTCCTCCATGCCCGGCCCGGACCGGGACTTCCTGTCCGACGAGGTTTCGGACTGGCCCTTGCCGCCGGCCTTTGCGGAGGAGGAAGAGGATGACGGCGTCATCGGCCTGATCGAGGCGCCCAAGGACGCGCCCGGCGTCCCGGCCGAGATGATGCCGCCCGCCATGCATCCCGAGACGCTGTCGGCGCCCGGCATCGTCTCTTTCGCCGAGGCGCAGCCGCGCAGCCGCATGATGGGGCCGGTGGGCCATCCGCCGGTGGTGGTCGAGCTCTTTACCTCGCAGGGCTGCTCCTCATGCCCGCCGGCGGACGAGATGCTGGCGGATCTGGCCGACCGCGAGGACGTGCTGGCGCTGTCATGGCATGTCGATTACTGGGATTATCTCGGCTGGGCCGATGATTTCGCCCGGCCGGAATTCACCCGCCGCCAGCAGGCCTATGCCCATCAGACCGGCGAGCGGGCGATCTATACCCCGCAACTGATCGTCGGCGGCACCGATACGCTGATCGCGCTGCGTCCGGCCGAGCTGATGGGCCTGCTGCAGACCCAGATGGCGCGCCCGGCGCCGGTCATGGTCTCCTCCAGTCCGGGCAAGGAGGGCTACCGCATCGAGCTGACGCCGCGCGGCCCCATCGCCGACCGAGTGGCGATCATCCTGGTGCGCTATGCGCCGCATCGCAAGGTTGCGATCAAGGCCGGAGAGAATCGCGGCATCGCGCTGGACTACCGCAACGTGGTGCTGGCCGCCGAACGCATCGCCGAATGGGACGGCCGCACGCCTCTGCGCATGACCGTCAGGCGCGACAGCCAGAACAGCGCCGACTTTCCCGATGATACCCGCCACGCCATCCTGGCGCAGGAGCTGGGGCAGGGCGATCCGCGCTCGGCCAGCGGTCCGATCCTGGCGGCGATCCGGCTGGACTGACGCGCCGCTTGCGCCGCGGCCGCCCTCGGGGCAAAACCCCGCCTACCCGAGCATAAGAGGAATCCGCCTTGACCGAAGCCCGCAAGATCAATCCCTGGCTCAAGGCCGCGCTGGAATTCGGCCCGCTGATCCTGTTCTTCCTCGTCTTCTCGCGTTTCCGCGACCATGCGGTCACGCTGGCGGGCCGGGACTATTCCGGCTTCATCCTCGCGACGCTGGTCTTCATCCCGGTGCTGGTGCTCAGCACCCTGGCGCTGTGGCGGCTGACGGGCAGGCTGTCGCCCATGCAGATCGCCACGCTGGTGCTGGTCGTGGTCTTCGGCGGCCTGTCGGTCTGGCTGAACGATCCCCGCTTCTTCAAGATGAAGCCGACGATCATCTACCTGATCTTCGCCGCCCTGCTGGGCATCAGCCTGGCCCGGCGCCGCAACTGGCTGGAGCTGGTCATGTCCGAGGCCCTGCCGATGAATGCCGAGGGCTGGCGCATCCTGACCCTGCGCATGGTGGCGCTGTTTTTGGGCCTTGCCGCCGCGAACGAGGCGGTCTGGCGCCTGATGTCGGAAACCGCCTGGGTGAACTTCAAGACCTTCGGCCTGCCGGCGATCATGGTAGTGTTCTTCGTCGCCAATTCCCGCCTGTTCGAGCGCCACGCCCAGCCCCGCGACGGCGAATAGCGCCTGCTGCACCCTTGCACGGCTGGCCCGGCGGGAGTAACCGGACCTCCTGACCATCAGGAGCGAGCCCATGTCCCAGGAGTCGAAGGCCCAGGAGTCGAACCAGCCTCTGCATCCGCGCACGCGCGCCGTCCATCACGGCATCCGGCGCAGCCAGTATGGCGAGATGGCCGAGGCGCTGTTCATGACCCAGGGCTTCTCCTATGACAGCGCCGAGCAGGCCGAGGCCCGCTTCATCCAGACCGGCCCGGACGAGTTCATCTATGCCCGCTACGGCAACCCGACCTCGCGCATGTTCGAGGACCGCATCGCCGATCTGGAGGGGACCGAGGACGCCTTCGCCACCGCCAGCGGCATGGCGGCGGTCAACGGCGCGCTGATGTGCTTCGTCAAGCCGGGCGATCACATCGTCTCGTCGCGGGCGCTGTTCGGCTCCTGCCTCTATGTGCTCGACGTGCTGGCCCGCTTCGGGGTCGAGGTCTCCTATGTAGACGGCACCGATCTGGAGCAATGGCGCGCCGCGATCCGGCCCGGCACGAAGGCGGTATTCTTCGAGTCGGTGTCGAATCCGACGCTGGAGGTGGTGGATATCGCCGGCGTGGCGGACCTGGCCCATGCGGTCGGTGCGCTGGTGGTGGTGGACAATGTCTTCGCCACCCCGGTCTTTTCCCGCGCCGTCGAACAGGGCGCCGACGTGGTGGTCTATTCCGCGACCAAGCATATCGACGGCTCGGGCCGCTGCCTGGGCGGGGTGATCTGCGGCACGCGCCAGTTCGTGCGCGAGGTGGCCGAGCCCTATCTGAAGCATACCGGCGGCGCGATCAGCCCCTTCAACGCCTGGATGATGCTGAACGGGCTGGCGACGATGGAGCTGCGGGTGCGCGCCCAGACCGACAGCGCGCTGCGCATCGCGACCGAGCTGAAGGCCGAGCCGAAGCTTGCCCGGGTGATCTATCCCGGCCTGGCCGATCACCCCCAGCACGACCTGGTGCAGCGCCAGATGGGGGCGGGCGGCACCATGGTCGCCATCGACCTGGGCAGCAAGGAGGCGGCCTTCGCGGCGATGAACCGCATGCGCATCTTCCAGATCTCGAACAACCTGGGCGATGCGAAATCCATCGTCACCCATCCCGCCACCACCACCCACCAGCGCCTGTCCGAAGAGGTGCGGCTGGGCCTTGGCATCACGCCCGGCCTGCTGCGCCTGTCCATCGGGCTGGAGGATGCCGGAGACCTGATCGCGGACATCCGCCGGTCGCTGGCCTGACACAGGGGGCACCCGAACTTGCCGGGTGCCTCTTTCCTTTCTGGTCCCGAGTCCCCAGATTGTTGCCGACCGCCAAGCGAGGACGACCATGACCGAGGCCCGCCCCGTTGCCACCGACCGCGCCTATCCGGCGCTGAACCGCGAATATCCGGCCGATTTCCGGGTCGACGACAGCTACAAGGCCAGCCTGCCGGACCTGCAGAACGGTCCGGCCAGCCTGATCGTCGGCGCCCGCGCGCCGATCCAGCATGTCGGCATCTCGAATTTCCGCCTGCCCATCCGCTACCAGACCCCGCCCGATTCGGCGGATCACGGCGGCGAGATCACGCTGGAGACCTCGGTTACCGGCACCGTCAGCCTGGAGGCCGACCGCAAGGGCATCAACATGAGCCGCATCATGCGCTCGTTCTACGCCCATGCGGAAAAGCAGTTCTCGATGGGCGTGCTCGAGGCGGCGCTCGAGGATTACAAATCCGACCTGGACAGTTTCGACGCCCGCATCCAGATGCGGCTCAGCTATCCGATGCGGGTTGAATCGCTGCGCTCGGGCCTGTCGGGCTGGCAATATTACGACATCGCGCTGGAACTGGTCGAAAAGGCCGGACAACGGCTGCGGATCATGCATTTCGACTATGTCTATTCCTCGACCTGCCCCTGCTCGCTGGAACTCAGCGAACATGCCCGGCAGATGCGCGGCCAGCTGGCCACGCCGCATTCGCAGCGCAGCATCGCCCGGATCTCGGTGGTGATGCAGGGCGATACGCTCTGGTTCGAGGACATGGTGGCGCTGTGCCGCCGCGCCGTCGCCACCGAAACCCAGGTCATGGTCAAGCGCGAGGACGAGCAGGCCTTTGCCGAGCTGAACGCCGCCAATCCGATCTTCGTCGAGGATGCGGTGCGCGCCTTTGCCGCCGAACTGATGGCCGAGCCGCGCATCGGCGATTTCCGCGTCGTCGCCAGCCACCAGGAATCGCTGCATTCGCATGACGCGGTCTCGGTGCTGACCCAGGGCGAGACCTTCGCCCATGCCAGCCTCGATCCCGCGATCTTCGCCGGTTTGCGGGCCTGATGTGAACAAGGCGTGAACACGGGCTTTCCCGACGCGCCGGCAGCGGCTATGGTGCGGGCATGAGCAATTTCGACGACTCGGACGCCTTCGAGGCCGCAGCCGCGCCGGTGCCCCAGAAAGGGCCGCTGTCCCAGCGTGCCATGGGCGCACGGCCGACGCCCTATCTGGATGGGTTGAACCCGGCGCAACGCGCGGCCGTCGAGGCGCTGGACGGGCCGGTTCTGCTGCTGGCCGGTGCCGGCACCGGCAAGACCCGGGCGCTGACCACGCGCATCGCGCATCTGCTGAACCTGGGCCTCGCCCGGCCCGGACAGATCCTGGCCGTGACCTTCACCAACAAGGCCGCGCGCGAGATGAAGGACCGCATCGGCCGACTCCTGGGCGAGATGGTCGAGGGCATGCCCTGGCTCGGCACCTTCCATTCGATCAGCGTCAAGATCCTGCGTCGCCATGCCGAACTGATCGGCGACGGCGAGCTGCACCTGAAGCCCAGCTTCACCATCCTCGACACCGACGACCAGATCCGGCTGCTGAAGCAACTGATCCAGGCCGAGAACATAGACGAAAAGCGCTGGCCGGCGCGGCAGCTCGCGCATCTGATCGACGGCTGGAAGAACCGCTGCCTGTCCCCGGCAAAGCTGCCCAAGGGCGAGGAACGCGCCTTCGACGGCCGCGGCGGGCGGCTTTACGCCGCCTATCAGCGCCGGTTGCTGGAACTGAACGCGGTCGATTTCGGCGACCTGCTGATGCATTGCGTCAACCTGTTCCAGGCGCATCCCGACGTGCTGCGGACCTGGCAGGACCGTTTCCGCTATATTCTCGTGGACGAATACCAGGACACCAACGTCGCGCAATACATGTGGCTGCGGCTGTTGGCGCAGGCGCATCGCAACATCTGCTGCGTCGGCGACGACGACCAGTCGATCTATGGCTGGCGCGGCGCCGAGGTCGGCAACATCCTGCGCTTCGAAAGCGATTTCCCCGGCGCGCAGGTGATCCGGCTGGAACAGAACTATCGCTCGACCCCGCATATCCTCGCCGCCGCCTCGGGGCTGATCGCGGCCAACAAGGGCCGGCTGGGCAAGACGCTGTGGACCGAGGCCGAGGAGGGCGAGCGCGTCCGCCTGATCGGCCATTGGGACAGCGAGGCCGAGGCGCGCTGGATCGGCGAGGAGATCGAGGCCTTCCACGGCGGCCATCGTCACAGCATCGGCCAGCGCAGCCTGAACGACATCGCCATCCTCGTGCGCGCCAGCCACCAGATGCGCGCCTTCGAGGACCGCTTCATGACCATCGGATTGCCTTACCGGGTGATCGGCGGTCCCCGCTTCTACGAGCGGGCCGAGATCCGCGATGCCATGGCCTATTTCCGGCTGGCGGTCAGCCCCACCGACGACCTGGCCTTCGAGCGCATCGTGAACGTGCCCAAGCGCGGCTTGGGCGACAAGGCGGTGCAGAAGATCCAGATCGAGGCGCGGGAACGCGGCCTGTCGCTCTTGGAAGGCGCGGCCTCGGCCGTCGCCACCGGCGCGCTTGGCGGCAAGGGGGCAGGGGCGCTGCGGCAGTTCACCGAGGCCATGGGCCGCTGGCATGCCGATGCGCTGGACGCCTCGGTGAACCATGTCGAGCTGGCCGAGCGCATCCTGGACGAATCCGGCTATACCGCCATGTGGCAGAACGACAAGTCGCCCGATGCGCCGGGGCGGCTGGACAACCTGAAGGAACTGGTCAAGGCGCTGGAGGAATTCGAGAACCTCCAGGGTTTCCTCGAACATGTCGCGCTGGTCATGGACAATGACAAGGGCGAGCAGGCCGAGCAGGTCTCGATCATGACGCTGCACGCCGCCAAGGGGCTGGAATATCCCATCGTCTTCCTGCCGGGATGGGAGGACGGGCTGTTCCCCAGCCAGCGCAGCATGGACGAGTCGGGCATGAAGGGGCTTGAGGAAGAGCGTCGCCTGGCCTATGTCGGCATCACCCGCGGCGAGGAGCTGGTGACGATCAGCTTCGCCGGCAATCGCCGGATGTATGGGCAATGGCAGTCGTCGCTGCCCTCGCGCTTCATCGACGAACTGCCCGAGGATCATGTCGAGGTGCTGACGCCGCCCGGCCTTTACGGCGGCGGCTATGGCGCGGCGGCCCAGCCCTTTGTGCAATCGGTGATGCACGAACGCGCGGCGCGGGCGGATGTCTACAATTCGCCGGGCTGGAAGCGGATGCAGGAACGCTCCGCCCAGCGGGCGCAGCCCGTGCACCGCACGCCGGTGGTGATCGATGCCGAGCCGGCGGCGCGGTTTGCGGTCGGCGACCGGGTGTTCCACCAGAAATTCGGCAACGGCACGGTCATGGGCATTGCCGAGGACACGCTGACCGTCGAATTCCCCACCGGCTTCAAGACCATCAAGGCGGGCTATGTGCAGCCCGCCTCGGGCGGCTCGTCGGGCGCGTCCACCGACGACGTGCCCTTCTAGAGCGCGGCCCGGACCACATCCGCCAAGGGCGTGGTCGGCCGTCCGATCAGCGCCGACAGCTGCCGGCCGTCGTCGAACAGCGCGCCCTGGCTTGCGCCCACGTCCCAGCTGGCGATTGCCGCTGCCAGCCCTTCCGGCAGCCCGGCCCCGACCAGCGCCGCGGCATGAGCCGCCTCGGAGAGGTTGCGATAGGGGATGTCCTTGCCGCTCTGGCGCGAGACCTCGGCGGCAAGATCGGCCAACGTCCAGGCGCTGTCGCCGGCCAGTTCATAGGTCTTGCCGGCATGGCTGCCATCGGCGGCCACGATCGCCGCGGCATCGGCATAATCCGCCCGCGCCGCGCCCGAGATCCGGCCCGCGCCCGCCGCCCCGATCAGCGCGCCGTGCTGCAAGGCGGCCGGAACCGCGCCGGTATAATTCTCGGCATACCAGCCATTGCGCAGGATCACATGCGGAATGCCGGATTCGGCCAGCGCCGCCTCGGTCGCCACATGCTCGCCCGCCAGCGACAGCGGCGAGCGGTCGGCATGCAGCAGACTGGTATAGACGATCTGCCCGACGCCGGCGGCCTTGGCCGCCGCGATCACGGCGCGGTGCTGCGCCTCGCGCTTGCCGACCTCGCTCGAGGAGATCAGCACCAGCCGCGCGACGCCGGCCAGCGCCGGCGCCAGCGTCTCGGGGCGATCATAGTCGAAAGCGCGGGTCTCGACACCCAGCTCGGCCTTTTCCGGCGACCGCGCCAGGGCGACGATCTCGCCCGCGGGCAGCAGGGTCTTCAGCTTCTCGATGGTCAGGCGGCCCAGCTGGCCGGTGGCTCCGGTGACGGCAATGGTCATGGGGTTTCTCCTTCTTGTGCCGGGCAAAATAGGCGCTTAACTTACGATCCGTAAGTACGAACGGAAATGTTAGTATGCAGAATTTCGGGCGCGGAAACCTGCTGGCGGCGGAATGCCCGTCGCGCGACGTGCTGCGGCGCCTGACCGGGCGCTGGGGCATGCTGGTGCTGTGGGCGTTGAGCGCCGGCCCGCAACGCTTCGGCGGCTTGCGCAAGCGTATCGGCGGCGTCAGCGAGCGGATGCTGGCGCAGACCCTGCAGGGGCTGGAAACCGACGGCATGGTGCTGCGCCGCGACTTCGGCACCGTGCCGCCGCATGTGGAATACGAACTGACGCCCCTGGGCCAGCAGGCGGCGGCCCGCGTCGGCGCGCTGCTCGACTGGATCGAGGACAACCTGCCCAGCATCGCCCGAAACTGGCCCGGGTCCTGACCGGATCGCCGGCGGCCGACATCGCAAGATGGGTATTTGCAGAACGAAGAAGCAGGGCGCGGCGCCCATGGCTTCTCTGTTTCTCAAATACCCCTGCACCCGTGCCGCCACCCCGGCGCTTGACCCCTCGCGTGCCAAGGCTTATCTCAGCCTCGCGCGGATGGCCGGATGACCGCGGCGGCAACGTCGAGGAAAGTCCGGACTCCATGAAGGCACGGTGCCGGGTAACGCCCGGCGGGGGCAACCCCAGGGAAAGCGCCACAGAGAAGAGACCGCCCATGCGTGCATGGGCAAGGGTGAAACGGTGGGGTAAGAGCCCACCGCGGGGCTGGCAACAGTCCCGGCACGGCAAGCCCCACCGGGAGCAATGCCGAATAGGGACCGCGCGTCGCAAGACAGGGCCGCCTTCGCCCCAGCAGGTCCGGGTTGGCAGCTAGATCCCGTCAGCAATGGCGGGGCCAGAGGAATGGTCATCGAAGGGGGCGACCCCGGAACAAAATCCGGCTTACAGGCCATCCGCGCAATTTCCTTCCTGAAATGTTATCCGCAAGGCAAGGCGCAGCCAGAACCCGACCCTGTCCGGCGAGCAGGCCTGTCGCCCGGCCCGCGGGCAGGGCCCTCGATCTCGTCCCGGACCACGACCGCGGGCGGGGAAGCCAAGATTCGGGGCTCACGCCTCGGCCAGCTTCGTGGCGATGGCGGCCGACGATCTGCATGCAGATGGCAATCCGCCCGCCATGCCGCAGGGCAGGCTGGTCGCCGGATGCCCGGTCAGGTTGAAGGGCAGGGTCCGCATCGGTGTCCAGGCCGCGCCATCGGCAAAAACCGGTAAAGGCCGGCGCGGTCTGCAGTGTCGTCGCGGTGACCAGCGCGTCGCGGCCGGCCAGCGCCTCGTCCATCTGCTGGCCAAGGCGCAGCGCCAGCGCGCGCGCCGTCGCCGGGTCGGCCCCGTCCAGCACCGCCCCGGTGATCAGGCCGCGCCGGGCGTCGCGACCGTAATGCCGCCGCGCGTCCGCAGCCGCGCCAGATGCACCTGCAAAAGCCTCGGATTGCAGGATGACGCAGCCCGCCGCCTCGCAGAGATGGTATCCGGCAGCTCGACCAACTCGACCGTCACGCCCGGCAGCGAAAGCTGTGAGACCGCGCCGCCGTCGGGCCGGCCCTCGGCGGGAACATTGCGGCCTGTCCGGGGTTGAGCCGGCATCACGATTCCAGATGCAGGAGGAAAGCCTCATGGCCCATGCAAGCCGCAAGAAATTCGGGGCAGGGCAGCAGGATCAGGGCAAGGGCGACGCCTCGGGCGGCATGACCCCGGACACGGCCGAGGGCCTGCCCGAGAACGAGGTCCTGTCCAACCGCGACACCGCGCGGCATTCCCAGCAGCGCGGGCTGGACAGCCGGCATGTGCAGAACCAGCAGCACCACGACCATGTCGGCAATCGCGAGGGCGCGGAGGAGGAGGACGACCTGCCCGACCGGCGCCCGGATGACGGGCCGATACGCGACGAACCCTGATGGCGCCGCGTTCGTTCTGGAAAGGCTATCTGAAGCTGTCGCTGGTCACCTGTCCGGTCTCGATGATGCCGGCCACCGGCGAGGGTGAGAAGGTTCGCTTCCACACCCTGAATGCGAAAACCGGCAATCGTGTCCTCAGCCGCTATGTCGATGCCGAAACCGGCAAGCCCGTGGCCGAGGAGGACGAGGTCAAGGGCTATCCCCGGGGCGAGGACGAGCATGTGCTGCTGGAGGATGACGAGATCGAGGCGGTGGCGCTGGAAAGCACCCGAACCATCGACATCGACATGTTCGTGCCCTCGGATTCCATCGGCTGGATCTGGTATGACAAGCCGCATTACCTGATCCCCGACGATCCCATCGGCGAAGAGGCCTATTGCGTGATCCGCGACGCCATGGGCTCGACCGGGACGGTGGGCATCTCGCGGCTGGTGCTTTATCGCCGCGAACGCGCGGTGATGCTGGAGCCGCGCGACAAGGGCATCGTGCTCTGGACCCTGCGCTATGGCGACGAGGTTCGGCCCGAGGCGGATTATTTCGACCAGATCGGCGAGGGGAAGGTCGATGCCGGGCTGCTGAAGCTGGTCACCCGGCTGATCGACGAGCGCAGCGCGCCCTGGGACCCGGCCATGGTCGCCGACCCGGTGCAGGACAAGCTTCTGGAGATCATCGCCGCCAAGACCAAGGGGCGCAAGCGGGCGGCGAAACCGAAGGCCGAGAAGCCCGCCGCGCCGGGCAATGTCATCAACATCATGGATGCGCTGAAGAAAAGCATCGCCTCGGAAAGCAAGGGCCGGCGGCGCTAGCCGGCCTTCCTGCGCCGGGTGCGCGGCGCTTCCAGCGGTGCGGCGGCGGCGCGGAAGCCCTCCCATGGATCCGAGCCGAGGGTTGCCAGCCGCGTCGGCATGTTCTGCAGGGTGAACCAGGCCGGGCCGATGCCGGCGTCAAGCTCGTCCCAGCGCAGCGGCGCCGAGACGGCGGCGCCGGGCCGGGCGCGGGTGGAATAGGCGGCGACGGCGGTGGCGCCGCGCTGGTTGCGCAGATAGTCGATCAGGATCTTGCCGCGCCGCTTGGCCTTGCTGATGGTCGAGACGTAGCGGTCCGGATCGTCGGCGGCCATGGCATCGGCCAGTGCCTTGGTGAAGGTCTTGACCGCCGGCCATTCCGCCTGCGGCCGCAGGGGCGCGACGACATGCAGCCCCTTGCCGCCCGAGGTCTTGACGAAACCGGCGAGGCCGTGGTCCTCCAGCCGCTGGCGCAGTTCGCGCGCGGCCGCGACCACGGCGGGCCATTCCACCGCCTCGCCCGGATCGAGGTCCATGGTGATCATGTCGGGGCGCTCCCAATCGGCGATGGTCGCGCCCCAGGGGTGGATCTCCAGCGCCGCGGATTGCACCAGCCCCATCAGCCCGTCCAGATCCTCGATCGCGATCAGCGGCTCGCCGGCGGGGTCCTTGGGATCCTGCACCTGGACGATATGCGGGCTGAGTCCCTTCCAGGCGTGTTTCTGGAAGAATTTCTCGCCCGCGATGCCGTTCGGGCAGCGCAGCAGCGCCAGCGGCCGGCCGGTGATCCAGGGCGCGATATGGCGCCAGATCTCGGCGTAATAGTCGGCGAGCCCTTCTTTCGTGACGCCTTCTTCGGGCCAGTAAAGCCGGTCCGGGTGGGTCAGCCGCACCCGGCGGCGCTGCGGGGCAGGGGGCTTCGCGGCGGGCCTGGCGGTCTCGCGCACGATCTCGGTCGCGGGCTTGTCCTCGCGCAGGCCGCGGAACGAGGCGTGGCGCAGATGGCCGTCGGCGGTCCAGGCGCGGAACTCGACCTCGGCCACCAGCTCGGGGCGGACATAGCGGGCCTGCCGCGCCTCCTCCGCCGTCAGGCGGGCGGCGAAGGGGCTTTTTGGGATGCGCATCCGGTCCAGCCGGCGGAACAGATCCTCGGCCACGGCGCCGGAAAACCCGGTGCCGACCCGGCCGACATGCTGCAATTCGCCATTCTCGTAAACGCCGAGGATCAGCGAGCCGATGGCCCTGCGCGATACCGAGGAGGGCACGTAGCCCGCCACGACGAATTCCTGCCGGGCCGAGCATTTCGATTTGACCCAGGACCGGCCGCGCCCGGCGCGATAGGGGCTGTCGCGCAGCTTCGACACGATCCCCTCCAGGCTCAGCCGGCAGGCATGGCGCAGGACCAGCGCGCCGCTTTCCTCGAAATGGCTGCTCAGGCGCAGGACGCCGGCGGCCTCGCCCAGAAGCCGCGCCAGCAGCGCCTTGCGCTCGACCAGGGGCACGGCGCGCAGGTCGTAGCCGTCCAGATGCAGCAGGTCGAAGGCGTAGAACACGAAGCGGTCGGCGCGGCCGGCGCTCAGATCGGCCTGAAGCGCCGAGAAATCCGAGGCGCCGGCATCGGTCTCGACCACCAGCTCGCCGTCGAGGATGGCGGCGCCGGCGGGCAGGTCGCGCAGCGCCGCCGGCACGGCCTTGCCGAAGCGCGCGGTCCAGTCCAGCCCGCTGCGGGTCAGAAGCTTGACCCGTCCGGCCTCGATGCGGGCCAGCAGGCGGTAGCCGTCGAACTTGATCTCGTGCAGCCAGCGTTCGCCCTGCGGCGCGGCCGAGACCAGCGTGGCCAGCATCGGCTCGATAAAGCCCGGCATCGGCGCCTTGCGCGCACCCTTGACCGCCGCGGGCTCGGGCGGCTCCGGGTCGGGCTGCGGGTCGGGGTCTGCGGCGGGCTTTTTCGCCCGGCCGGCCGATTTGCGGATGCGGCCGGTCTTCGAGGACCAGCCCGGCGCCTCGCCCGCGACATCCGCGATCACCCGGCCGGTCTTGACCGATTCCGGTCGCTGGTCGAGGATGTCCGGCGCGTCCTCGCCGCGCGCGAAATCGTCCTCGCCCTTGATGAGCAGCCAGTTCTCGCGCTTCTCGCGCGGCTTGCCGCGCATGCGGACCAGATGCCAGCGCCCGCCCAGCTTTTCGCCCTGCAGCGTGAATTCCAGATGGCCCTTGGCATAGCCCTGATGCGGATCGCCCTCGGGCGTCCAGGTGCCGCGATCCCACAGGATGACGGTGCCGCCGCCATATTCGCCCTTGGGGATGGTGCCTTCGAAATCGCCGTATTCCAGCGGATGGTCCTCGACATGCACCGCCAGGCGCTTTTCGCCGGGCACCAGGCTGGGGCCCTTGGCGACGGCCCAGCTTTTCAGCACGCCGTCCAGCTCCAGCCGGAAGTCGTAATGCAGCCGGGTCGCGGCATGTTTCTGGATGACGAAGGCGTTGCCGGCCTTGCGCCGCCGCCCGCCGCGCGGCTCGGGCGTCGCCGAGAAATCCCGCTTCTCGCGATAGGTCTCCAGCGCCATGGCCTAGCCGCCGACGCTTTCGGGCGCGGGTCCTGCGCGCCGGCGATCCGCAAGGGCCGGTCGGTCGGCATGGCCGGCAACGGGCGATGTCATCCTGGCTCTCCCTTTTCAGTCCCGGGCGCTTAGCGGGAACCGCGACATTCCTTCCAACCGTTCCCGCGGGCCGTTTGTTCCCCGGGCAAGGGGCAGGGAGGGGCCGCCGCTCATCCCGCCAGCCGCCAGGCGCGGCGCAGATCGGCAAGGAACAGTTGCCTTTCCCTTTCGCGCGCCGCGGAATCGCGGATGCGCAGCAGCCAGGAGGGATGGATCGTCGCGATCATCGGGATTCCGTCCTCGATGCGGCCGGTCTTGCCGCGCAGCGACGAGATCGACACCGGACGGCCCAGCAAGCTGCGAAGCGCCGTCGCCCCCATGGCCACCAGAACGGCGGGGGCGACCAGCTTCAGTTCCTGCCCCAGCCACCATTTGCAGCGGTCGATCTCGCCGGCATTCGGGCTGCGGTGCAGACGCCGCTTGCCGCGCGGCTCGAACTTGAAATGTTTGACGGCATTGGTCACGAAGATCTGGTCGCGCGGGATGCCCGCCTCGGCCAGGGTCTGGTCGAAGAGGCGGCCCGCCGGGCCGACGAAGGGGCGGCCGGCCAGATCCTCCTTGTCGCCCGGCTGCTCGCCCACGACCATCATGCGCGCCTGCCGGTGGCCCTCGCCCGGCACGACCTGCGTCGCGTCGCGATAAAGCGGGCAGCGCGTGCAGTTCGCCTCGGCCTCGGCCAGCGCGCCGAGGGTCGCGGCCTCGACTTCCGCCTCGGACATCGGGTCTCCTCCTTGCCGCCCGGCATCGGGCCGCTTTGGCCGCCCCGGGCTCTGGCTGCTCAACGGATGCCGGGGCGGGATGTTCCCGCCGCCCGGGCCCTGCGGCTCTCGCGGGAACAAACCGGCGGCCCGGCGGTTCTCATCGCCGTCCCGAAGCCGGCGGCCCATTGCCGCGAAGGAGCAGCCGCGAAGGAGGAAGGATGCCCGGACAGGACAGGAATGCGCGCCACAGGGACCTTGCCGTGCTGGCCTGCGCGGCGGCGTTGTCGCTGGGTGCGGGGATGCTGCTGTGGAGGCGGGCGACGGGCGGGCACCGCTCGGACGACGCGCCGGGCCGCGCGGCGCGGCGGCTGGATTTCGGCGGCTATCAGGTGGTCGGGCGGACCGTCACGATTGCCGCGCCCCGCAGCGCCGTCCATGCGCCATGGCGCGATCCCGCGCAGCTGAACCGGATTTTCGGCGGCGGGCTGAAGGTCCGGCCGCTGTCGGAGGACCGGATGGCGTGGATCCTCGCCACCCCCTCGGGCGAGATCGAGGTCGAGACGCGGCTGGTCGAGGAACGCGCGGGCGAAATCCTGGCCTGGCGGTCCGTGGACGGCTCCGGGATCGACGTCGAGGCCAAGCTCCAGCTTCGCGATGCCCCGGCCGGCCGGGGCACCGAGGTCGAGGCGCATATCGCCTGGCGGCCGCCTTGGGGCCTGCCCGGGCACTGGGCGGCGCGGCTGGGCGGCACCGATCCCGGACGGCTTTGCCGGCAGGCGCTGAAGCGCCTGAAGATGCTGCTGGAAACCGGCGAAATCGCCACGGCGGACAATCGGAGGGATTCGTGATGCGCGCCTTGACCTGGCAGGGAAAACACGACGTGCGGGTGGATACCGTCCCCGATCCCCGGATCGTCAATCCGCGCGACGCGATCATCGAGGTGACCGCGACGGCGATTTGCGGCTCGGACCTGCATCTCTATGACGGGGTGATCCCGGGCCTGCGGCCGGGCGACGTGCTCGGCCATGAATTCATGGGCCGGGTGGTCGAAACCGGGCCCGGCTCGACGCTGAAGCCGGGCCAGCGGGTGGTGGTGCCCTTCACCATCTCTTGCGGCAGCTGCTTCTTCTGCGCGCAGGGCCAGTTCTCGGCCTGCGACAATTCCAACCCGGTCGAGGCGCAGGAGGCGTCGGAATTGCTCTATGGCCATGCGATGAGCGGGCTTTTCGGCTATTCGCACCTGACCGGCGGCTATCCGGGCGGGCAGGCGGAATATGTGCGGGTGCCGTTTTCCGATGTCGGTCCCATCGTGGTGCCGGACGGGGTCCCGGACGAGCAGGTGCTGTTCCTGTCCGATATCCTGCCGACCGGCTGGATGGCGGCCGAGAACGCGCAGATCCAGCCGGGCGACAGCGTGGCGGTCTGGGGCTGCGGCCCGGTCGGCCTGTTCACCGTCCAGTCGGCGCTGCTGATGGGGGCAGAGCAGGTCATCGCGATCGACCATCACCCCAACCGGCTGCGGCTGGCGCGTGATCTGGGCGCCAGGGTGATCGACTATCGCCACAGCCATGTGCTGGAGGCGCTGCTGGAGATGACCGGCGGCATCGGCCCGGATGCGGTGATCGACGCCGTCGGCATGGAGAGCCACGGCTTTGCGCCGGACAACCTGCTGGACACCGCCAAGCAGAAGGTGGGCATCGGCGTGGACCGGGCGCATGTGCTGCGCATGGCGCTGCTGGCGGTGCGCAAGGGCGGCCGGGTGTCGGTGCCGGGCGTCTATGGCGGCTTTGCCGACAAGTTCCCGCTGGGGGCGCTGATGGAGAAGGGCCTGCAGATCCGCACCGGCCAGACGCATGTGCAGAAATACGGGCAGGATCTGCTGCAACGCATCCTCGAAGGGCAGATCGACACCACCTTCCTGATCTCGCATCGCCTGTCGCTGGAGGACGCCGCCACGGGCTACAGGAACTTCCGCGACAATCAGGACGAATGGACCAAGGTGGTGCTGAACCCCCGCTGAGGCCGGCGCGGGCGGTTCTGCGCCTGGCCGCCCGCCTCGCGGAGGGCCGGCTCAGCCGCTTTTGCGCCGGGGCGCGGCGGGCTTCTTCCGCGCCGCCGGCTTTTTCGCGCCCCGCCCGGCGCTTTCGCGCAGCGCCGCCATCAGGTCCACGACCTTTTCGCGCGGCGCCGGTTTCCTGGGCGCGATCCTGCGCCCCTCCAGCTTGGCCCGGACCAGATCGGCCAGCGCCGCCTCGTAGCGGTCCTCGAAACCGGCGATGTCGAATTCGCCCATCTTGGTGGCGATGATATGCTCGGCCAGGTCCAGCATCTCGCCCTTGATCTTCACGGCCGAAACATCGCGGAAGGCTTCTGCGGCCGAGCGCACCTCATAATCGAAATTCAGCGTCGTCGCGATCATGCCGGGGCCATGGGCGCGGATCAGCACCGTGCGCACGCGCCGGAACAGCACCGCCCGCGCCAGCGCCGCCACCTTCTTGCGGCGCATGCCTTCGCGGATCAGGGCGAAGGCCTCCTCGGCGGGCCGGTCGGCCGGGGTCAGGTAATAGGGCCGGTCGAAATAGACGTCGTCGATGTCGCCGCAGGCGACGAAGCTGGCCACGGCCAGCGTCTTGTCGCTTTCCGGGACGGCGGCGGCGATCTCCTCGGGATCCAGGACGACGTAATCGCCCTCGCCGACCTCGTAGCCCTTGACCTGATCGTCCTTCTCGACCGGCTTTCCGGTGGTGCCGTCCACGAACTGCCGCCGAACCCGGTGGCCGGTGGCGCGGTTCAGCGTGTGAAAGGCGATGCGCTCCGAGGTCGAGGCGGCGGCATGCAACGCCACCGGGCAGCTCAGCTCGGCGATCTTCAGCAGTCCTTTCCAGATCGTCCTGGGGGCCATGGCGCGCGTCCTTCGTGGAAATCCGCAACGATGACCAACGCCCCGGGTGAAACGGGGGTTCCGGCGCCGCGGATCATGCCGGGGCTACTTTCGCGGGATGATGCTGATCGCCCCGCTGATTTCCAGCACCGCGGCGTCGATCTCCCGCAGCGTGGCGAGGCCGTGCTGCACGCGGGCGGCTTCCAGGATATCGGCCGGGCTGACGCGCGCGCGCGTCAGCGCCTCGCGGTCGATCTCGCCCCGACTCATCAGCACCGTGGGCGTTCCGTCCAGCCAGAGCGCCAGCCGCGCCGAGCGCATCTTGGCGAAGGACAGGATCACGTCGACGGTCACCAGCGTGATCATCAGCACCACCGCATTCACGATCGAGAAGTCGTCGCCCAGCAGCGCCTGCTGCGTCGTCTCGGCGATGATGAGAAGCAGGACGAAATCGAAGGGCGTGGTCTGCGCCAGCGTGCGGCGCCCGGACAGCCGGGTCATGGCCAGCAGGACCAGATAGATCGCAATGCCTCGGATCACGGAGTCCATCGGCGGCCCTCACGGCAGGATCAGGATGTGGGCAGTCCGGGTTTCCGCGCCGATCCCGACCTCGAGGCGCGTCCAGCCGAAATGCTTCGCCCGGATGTCCAGCGTCACGGTCCGCGGGCCCTCCCCCTCGGCCGCAAAGACGAAGCTCTGCGCGGCGCCGGACAGCGTGCTCCGCTCCGGCTCGGGCTGGATGCGCTCGACCGAGAAACGGTCGAGGAAGTCCCGCCCGATGCGCAGGCCGTGCGAGGGGGCGGGGCGCTCGAAACGGACCTTCAGCTCGTCGGGCCCTTCCCTGCGGCTGATGCGGGGGAACTCGACCCGCGCGCCCTCGAAGCGCATGACGGATTTCTGGAAGGCGCCGCCGCTGCCGGTCAGGCCCAGCAGCGCCACAAGGCAGGCCGCGGCGAAGGCCAGCCAGGCGAGGCGCTGCGCCCGCCAGAACCGGCGCTGGAAGGCGCGGTCCTCCTCGATCTGCAGGCCGTCCGCGCGCAGGGGCGGGGCGGCCGGTTCCTTGGCCATCGGGCGATCCTCCCCGGACAGGTCGTCCCCGGCCAGGGCCGCGGACGACGCATCGCGCTTTCGCCGTTACTGGGTGGCGGGGACAGGGCCGTCCTCGTCGAATTCCGGCAGCGCCTCGAGCTGCTCGCGCGTCCAGGGCAGATAGATGCGCAGGTCGGTATCCTTGCGATAGACCACCAGATCGCCGACCGGCACCGCGACGCGATGCTCTCCCATGCCCAGGAAGCCGCCGACATCGATGATGGCATGGCTGATCTCGGCTGCGCCCATGCCTTCGGCCTGGGCATCCGCCTGGGCATCGGTCGGGGCCTGCGCCGGGGGCGTGGTGGCGTCGGTGGGCGTGATGGTGCCGGCATCCGAGCCGATGTTCTCCATCCGGTCGGTGTCGCCGGTATCGGTGCCGGTGGCGACATTGCTGGAATCCGACTCGGTCATCGGCGCCGCGCCGTCGGGACTGGCGGAATCGGCCGGGCTGTCCGCCGCGCCGGCGGTCGTGTCGGTCGTCGTATCGGTGGCCGCGCCGGTGGTCGTATCCGCCGGGGCTTCGGCCGGCGCCTCGGTCGTGGCCGCGGGGGCGGCCTCGGATGTGGCGTCGGGGGCGGTGGCGGCGCCGGCATCGCCGCCTTGCAGCGAGGTGGTGCCGTTGGCAAAGACCAGCCCATGCACCTCGCCGATCTCCTCGCCGCTGGCGTCGTAGACGGTGGCGCCCTCCAGGTTCTCGGTCGTCAGCACCACGTCGCCTTCGACATAGCCGTCGGGCGGGGTGATGATCGGTGCGGGCTCCAGGGCGGGGGCGCTCTCCTGTCCCATCGGCACCGGTTGGGTGTCGGCCTGCGGGGTGTCGGCCTCTGGCGCCGGGGCCTCTGGCGTCGGGGTGTCCTGGGCCTGAGCCGCCGCGACGCTCAGCGCGGCGGCAAGGGCGGTGGTGACGAACAGATGTCTCATCTTTTCCTCCTCCGGATGCGGGTTGACGGGCCGTGAACCGGTTGCGGCGGAAAATGTTCCAGCCGCCCTCCTCACGGCAGCGTTATGGAACAGATCGGCATCAGCCCTGTTGGAACCACCCAACCCGAGAATGCAGAGGAGGGATCGGAATGGACCACAGCACCCATATTCGCCTGCGCGAGGACGAGTTGACCGAGGCCGCGCTGACCGGGGCCACCGTCTACGGCCCGGGCGACGAGCGGATCGGCCATGTCTCGCATGTCCACGGCACCGGCGGCGACACGCTGGTGGTGATCGATGTCGGCGGTTTCCTGGGAATCGGGTCGAAGCCGGTGGCCGTGCCCGCCCGCGACCTGGATTTCATGCGCGACGCCAGCAACAGCGTGCATGCCGTCACGCGCTGGACCAAGGACGAGCTGAAGGAGATGCCGGAGCATCGCGAGTGATGGCTCGCTGACGCATCCCCGCGCCGGCCCGTCAAGGGGCCGGCCGCCGCAACCAAGAGGATCCTGCCATGGGCAAGACATTCGATCCGCAAGAGGAAAACACCAAGTTCAACGTGCGCAAGCGGGCCCAGGACCTGAAGATGGGCAATGCCGATCCTGTGCTGAACCCGCGGCAGATGCCGGGCACGGACGAGCCCAATGCCGGCGGCCAGAACCGCGAGGCAGGCGACCGCAAGGCCCGCCAGAACGACCCCGTCACGAACAGGGGGGAATAGGACCCGCCGGGCTTGCCCGGCCCTGACCGGAAACATGGCCCCGACCCGGCATCGGCCGGGGCCGGGGTCATCCATGCGTAGGGCGCCCGCCTGCGCAAGCCTGCGCCATTGCCGGCCGCGCGCCGGCCAGGGTCATGTTCTTTCTTGTCAAAATATCCTCGGGGGTCCGGGGGCAGACAGCCCCCGGCACCGGCCGCGCCGGCGGAGCGCCGTTCGGATCTGCTGCGGGTCCTAGGCCGCCCGACGCCGCGCTGCCGACCTTGCGCCCGCTCTCGCGCCCCACCTTGCGCTGCGCCGCCCCTTCAGTAATTCCCGGGCGGATCGCTTGCGGGAAAGGATTCGTCGCTCTGCTCGTCGACGATGTCCCAGTCGCGCGGCGGATTTTCCATCCGGCGGCGGCCGGCGGGGCGGATGTCCCGCCGCCCCGCCGCGCCCCGCGGGACCGGGCGCGCCAGCGCATCGCACAGCCCCTTCAGCGCGAAGCCGGCGGCGAGGCCGCAGACGAAGACCAGCGGACGGTTGCTCATGACTGCACTCCTTCTTCGGGTTCTGGGCCTCAGATCATCGGCATGCCGCCGGTGACGGCGATGGTGGCGCCCGAGACATAGCTCGACATCGGTTCGGCCAGCATCACATAGGCCGAGGCCAGCTCGACCGGCTGGGCCGGGCGCTGCATCGGATAGTTGGCGCCGAACTTCGCCACCTCTTCGGGCGACATGCTGGCCGGGATCAGCGGCGTCCAGACCGGCCCCGGCGCCACCGCGTTCACCCTTATGCCGCGTCCGGCCAGCATCTGCGCCAGCCCGGTGGTGAAATTCTGGATCGCGCTCTTGGTGGTGGCATAGGCCAAGAGCTTGGGATTGGGCTTGTCGGCATTGATCGAGGCGGTGTTGATGATCGCCGCGCCCTCGGGCATATGCGGCACCGCCGCCTTGGTCAGGTGGAAGATCGCGTCGATATTGACCGCGAAGGTGTGGCGCCATTCCTCGTCCGGGATCTCCTCGATGCTGTCGAACAGCGCCTGATGCGCGGCATTGTTGACCAGGATGTCGATGCGGCCGAAGCGTTCGACCACCTCGGCGACGATCTTGCGGCAATGGTCGGGATCGGCGATGTCGCCGGGGATGGACAGGCAGTCGCGCCCGGCCTCGCGCACCAGTTCGGCGGTGCTGGCGGCATCCTCTGTCTCGTTGAGCCAGGACAGCGCAAGATCGGCGCCCTCGCGGGCATAGGCGATGGCGACGGCGCGGCCGATGCCGCTGTCTCCGCCGGTGATCAGCGCCACCTTGCCCTCCAGCCGGCCGGCGCCCTTCCAGCTCTCCTCGCCATGGTCCGGGCGCGGGTCCATCTTCCGGAAGCTGCCGGGCAGGTCCTGCTGCTGCTCGGGAAAGGGTGGCTTGGGATAATCGCTCATCGGTCGGGCCTTTCGTCGGGGTTGGGGGCGCCGGGCTGCTTGTTGCCGTCGCCTTGGCGGTTCGGGTCCTCGGTGACGGCGCCGGCCGGGTCCATGCGTTGCTGGCGCTGGTCGAGTACATGCGGCGCCGGCCGGCGCAGCCGCTCGACGGCCGAAAGGGGCGGCGGCGCGGCTCCGGGGTCGCGGGGGGAACGGGTCCGGCGGCCCGCGGGTTCCGGCGCGCGGCTGCCGATCGCCTCGGCCGCGATCAGGCCCAGCGACAGGCCGACCCCCAGCGCGAGCAGACCCAGCCCGACGCCCGCAGGCGGCAGCACCAGTTCCCATCCCGGGCGCAGGCGCGCCGGCATCAGGCCGTAATCCACCAGCCCGGCCAGGGCGGCGGTCCCCAGGCCGGCCAGCCAGGCCAGCCCCATGCCGCCGCCTCGCGCGCGCCGGGCCAGCAGCACCGCAACCGCCGCCCAGAAGAAGCACGAGGCGACATGGATGAGGGCGCCCAGGCCGGTATGGGCCAGATCCAGCGCCGGCTCGGTCGCGGCGGCGGGGCCGTGCAGCACATGGCTGGTTGCGTTGATGGCGATCCATGGCGGCAGGCCGCGCGCGGCGGCAAGCGCGCCCAGCATCGTGGCCGAGGCGATCGCCGCCATCGTCGCGGCAAGGGGCCAGCCGATGGCGAACCGCTGCATTGGTCGGGTGCCTTGCATTTCGGCTCCTGCTTTTCTGCTTCGGGCTTTCTGAACCTTTTTCTCTTCTGATTGTTCCGTGGAACATCTTTGCCTTGGTTTTGTTGATTGCGTCGCGGCTCCGGGTTTCGGGGCTGTTTTTTTTCAGGAAGGAGACATCCGATGCCCGACAAGGTC